>Ga0247736_10000101_pt1 | contig 33059 bp, 32 predicted proteins | sample UWRJL193509B2_FD_180935 | JGI IMG/M metagenome (GOLD analysis project Ga0247736, IMG submission 180935) | Plant litter microbial communities from Arlington Agricultural Research Station in Wisconsin, United States - UWRJ-L193-509B-2 | ecosystem: Environmental > Terrestrial > Plant litter >...
AACACAAAACAGGAATAAAAACTATCATTGTAAAAGGTAGTACACACCACCTAGTAAAACAAAAATTCATAGTAAACACAAATTAGTAATTTACTTTTTTACTGTAAACTAATTTCAGCATAAGACACGGTCATATACCAGATACCCTGAAATGCCTGCTGGATAGGGGTTTCATAGCGTTTGGATAGGGGTTGGTTAGGGTTTGCCTAGGGTAGAGCCTAACCAACTCCTTTGCAGTCCCTATTTATCAGCTAAATAAACTCTCGCTAAACCCAATTCCAACCCGCGTAGTTCTGCCAGTCCTTTTAACCTTCCAATACCCGAATACCCCGGATTTACCTTTTTGCGAAGATCGTCCAGCATCCGGTGCCCGTGATCGGGACGCATAGGAATGCTCAACTGCCGCTCCTGCTGTATTTCGATCAGCTTCCGGATCACAGCAAACATATCTACGTCCCCTTCCAGGTGGTTATCTTCAAAGAAATCACCAAACTCATTTCTTTTGGTGCTGCGCAAATGAACAAAATTTACCCTGTCACTGAACTGGTCTAAAATCCCAACCAGATCATTATCTGCTCTTACACCCAATGAACCCGTGCAATAACACAACCCATTAGATAAAGAAGGTACCGTACTGAATAACCTTTCCAGTTGTTTGGCTGTACTTACAATCCGTGGCAAACCAAAGATCGCATATGGAGGGTCATCCGGATGGATAACCATTTTTACACCATTTTTTTCAGCTACAGGGATTACCTCTTTTAGAAATGCACTGAGGTTCTGGAACAATTGCTCTTCGTCAATACCGGCGTAGGCACCGAGGGCATTTAAAAACTCCGTCAATCCGAAGCTTTCCTCACTTCCGGGCAGGCCCGCTATGATATTACGTTCTATCTTTAATTTATCTGCTGCTGTAAGCCCGTTAAAATAGTTTTCTCCGCGTTCAAGTTCCGCATTAGTGTAATCTTTTTCTGCGCCTTCTCTTTTCAGAATGAAAACATCAAAGGCCACTAAAGCTGCCTTGTTAAATAATAAAGCTTCCGCACCATTAGGCAGCTTATAATCAAGGTGGGTCCTGGTCCAGTCGAGCACCGGCATAAAGTTATAAGTAACCACGGTAATACCGCAGCTGGACAGATTGGCTAATGATATTTTGTAGTTTTCTATGTACTCAAGATATGCACCCTTACGCACTTTAATATCTTCATGCACTGGCAAGCTTTCTACAACGGTCCACTCCAATCCTGCCTCACTGATTACTTGCTGGTGTTTTTTGATCTCCTCAACCGTCCACACTTTTCCATTGGGAAGGTGATGTAGTGCAGAAACTACGCCACTGCAGCCGGCTTGTAAAATATCTGCTAGGCTGACAGGGTCATTTGGTCCATACCAGCGCATGGTTTGTGCTAATTTATACATAAAAGTATCCCGTATAGGTTTATTTTGGTTAGAGGGTAGACACGAATTTTTTATCCGGGTAGGTCAATTTAGAACTTTTTCTGTTCCCGTTATGGCTAACATGAAAAATATTGGTCTGGTCGTCGAAAGAATCGTATAAAACGGTACAGCTGACTTCCATTGTCTTCAGGTTTTTAACCGCCGAAGATTCCATGTATACTACAACTGCTTCTTTATCATTTTCATACCCTATATAAGTGAGAGGCAGTATCTTTCCGCCAGTACTCAATTGCATATGAGTAGCCATGTATTTGTTGACCAATGCATCCATTTCCTGGTGTTTTGCCGGAGCGGAAAGGTCTGGTTTAACTTTATATTTTTTACCTAAAAGGTCTTCAAAATCATCTGTAAAAATTCTGCAGCTAACTTCGACAGTAGCCGTTTTCATATTATAATTTAATTCGGTAGAGCTTAAATGTAAAGGGTGTCTAAGGAAATTAGCGTGATTTTTAACGGCAGGAGGACTAAAAACCCCGAGCATAACGTAACAAATTAATATAGATTGATGGACGAAAGACAACATAATACTGATTTAATTTTTTCAATACAAAAAAACGGTTTAAATTTAGACTTTCAACAAAAAACTTCAAATGAACAAAACTCTACTCGCCACGCTCCTGCTCGGCACCTCTTTGCAGGTTTCTTTCGCGCAAAACACTCAGAATAACCCGGGAAGTAACCACGGAAACAAGTTTGAGCAGCTGGGTACCATCCTGTCTACTCCAAACGAACAGCGTACTGCCAGCGGTGCACCAGGTGTAAAATACTGGCAGCAACGTGCGGATTACGATATTAAATGTACGCTGGATGAGCAAAAATTATTACTTACAGGTTCTGAAAAAGTTACTTATTTTAACAATTCACCTGATGTGCTGACCTACATCTGGATCCAGCTTGATGAGAACGAGCATAACAACATCAACGCAGCAGATTTCCAGAGCACTACTAAACTGCCTGCAAATATTGCTACTACTAAATCGATTGACAATACAGAAATCAGTACAGTTGACAATGGTAATGGTGTTTCTATTTTAAAGATCACTGATGCATTGGGTAAAAACTTAAAATATACCATCAACAAAACAATGATGCGTGTAGAAATCCCTGCACCATTAAAGTCTGGCCAGCAGTTCGTTTTTAACGTAAACTGGAACTATAAAATCACAGACCGTATGGCATTAGGCGGACGCGGTGGTTATGAATTCTTCCCTGAAGACGGAAACTATCTGTTCACAATGACACAATGGTACCCTAGATTATGTGTTTACAGTGATTTCCAGGGATGGCAGAACCACCAGTTTACCGGCAGAGGTGAGTTTGCCCTGACCTTCGGAAACTTTAAAGTTCAGATGACAGTTCCCGCAGATCACCATATTGGTTCTACAGGTGAGTGTATCAACTATAGTGCAGTACTTACTCCGGCAGAACTAGCTAGATATAACAAAGCAAAAACTTCGGCAGAGCCAGTTGAAATTGTAACACTTGACGAAGCTAAAAAAGCAGAATCAGGAAAAAGCAAAACAACTAAGACCTGGGTATTCCAGGCAAATGATGTACGTGATTTCGCATGGACTTCTTCAAGAAAGTTTGTATGGGACGCAATGGCACAAAAAATTGACGGTAACGGTAAATCGGTAATGTGTATGAGTTTCTATGGTAAAGAAGCTTATAACCTATACCGTCCTTATTCTACAAAAGCAGTAGCACATACCATCAAAACTTACTCAGATTTCACCATTCCTTATCCGTATCCTGTAGCCCAAAGTATCGAAGCCGCTAACGGAATGGAGTATCCAATGATCTGCTTTAACTATGGCCGTACAGAAAAGGATGGTACATACAGTGAAAGTTCTAAAAACGGAATGTTAGGCGTAATCATTCACGAAGTTGGTCACAATTTCTTCCCGATGATCGTGAATAGTGACGAACGTCAGTGGACCTGGATGGACGAAGGCTTAAACTCTTTCGTGGAATACCTTACAGAAGAACTTTGGGACAACAAATTCCCGGTTAAAAAGGGAGCTGCATACACCATCGTTGATTATATGAAATTACCGAAGGATGAGCTGGAGCCAATTATGACCAACTCTGAAAACATTACCCGTTTCGGTCCTAATGCCTATTCTAAACCTGCAACTGCACTTAATATCTTAAGAGAGACCATTATGGGCAGAGAATTATTTGACTATGCTTTTAAAGAATACGCAAGAAGATGGGCTTTCAAACACCCTACTCCTGCAGATCTTTTCAGAACAATGGAAGATGCCAGCGGTGAAGATCTTGACTGGTTCTGGAGAGGCTGGTTTTACGGAACTGATGCCTGCGATATTTCTCTTGATGCAGTTAAAGTTGGGAAAGCAGATGTAGATGCTAAAGTACCGGATGCAAAAACAAGAACAATAAAATTAGATGCGCCGATGGTTAACGCTTTCGAAGACATCTCTAAAGTAAGAAACAAAGCAGATAAAAACATCAAATTTTATACTGACCTGGATAAATCTACACAAGATTTCTACTGGAGATACGACCGTGGATTAGAGAAATATGATGATACAGAGCGTAAGATAGAGATGCCTGTTCCTTTAGATAAACTATCTGCAGAAGAGCAGAAAAAATACGCCGGCAAATTCTACTATGAACTTTCTTTCAGTAATAAAGGTGGATTGGTAATGCCGATCATCGTTGAATTTACTTTCGCCGACGGAACTAAATCAATTGACAGGATCTCTGCACAGATCTGGAGACATAATGAGCAGACAGCTTCTAAATTCTATGTTCAGGATAAAGAGGTTACCGGAATCAAATTAGATCCAATGCGCGAAACTGCTGATATCGATGAAAGCAATAACGTTTGGGGCGGAAAAGGTGAAGAATCGAAATTCCAGTTGTTCAAGCAAAAAACTATGGCAGCACGTGGGCAGTCTACAGGCGGCAACCCAATGCAAAATGCAAAGGGAAGTAAATAATTAAAGGAATTTTTACCCTAAAACCGGTTGGATTTTAACATCCAACCGGTTTTTTTTGTTTCAGAAGGCCGCTCCATAGACGTTTTAAAGTCATATAGATATCAAATTTACAGGTTTATTAGCCCTTAAACACTGTATATCAGACTTTTCGTGATTTCAATCTGATAATTGGATGTTCTTGCCGTTTATGGGGAATTATATGGCTGAAAATTTGTTAATTTCACCCATTATATAGTTCAAGCAATGCGCATAAAAAAATAAACATGTCCACTATAGAACAAACAGAAGAGAGCACGAATATTTTATCTATTGATATTGGTGGCACAAGCATTAAAGCATGCATCCTTACAAAGGACGGAGAACTATTCTCTGAATACACAAAACTCCCTACACCAAAGGATTCTACACCAGAAGCCGTTGTGAAAGTTATCCACGAATTGGTGTCGCCGCTTAGTCCGTACGGTAAAATTGCAATGGGTTTTCCAGGTTATGTAAAATGCGGAGTTGTGGAGACAGCACCAAATCTTGCGCTAAACAAATGGGCCGGATACCCGCTGGCGCAGACAGTGAGTGATCTTTTAGGGAAACCGGTACGATTAGTCAATGATGCAGATCAGCAGGCATTAGGTGTAATCTCTGGTAAAGGATTTGAAATTGTTCTTACTTTAGGTACAGGCTTCGGAACCTCACTTACTTTTGACGGAGAACTTTTACCACACCTAGAATTGGCACACCTGCCGATTACAAAAAACAAAGACTATGATGATTACATAGGCGACAAAGCTTTCGAAAAAGAAGGTGAAAAGAAATGGAACGAACGCCTTCAGCGAATCATAGAAATTTATAAAACAGTTTTTAACTACGATCAACTTTATCTTGGAGGGGGAAATGCAAAACACATTTCATTCGAGCTAGAGCATAACATCCATACTGTTTCTAACAGGGATGGAATTAAAGGCGGGGCCAAACTGTGGGCTGCCAAAGAGAAATATCATGTTTTCACAACCTATCCAAAATCAAATTCATAAAATGGAAAGTAAATACACATTAGGAATGATAGGCCTCGGTACTATGGGGCGCAATTTATTGCTGAACATGGCCGATAATGGCTTTGCAGTTACTGGTTACGATAAGGATCCCAAGATGATCCAGAAGCTTAAAGAAGATGGTGCTAAACATAATCTTTCTGCTTATGATTCTTTAGAAGATTTTGTGGCAAGCCTTGAATTGCCAAGAAGAATTATGCTGCTGGTTCCGGCAGGCCCGATCGTTGATAGTGTAATTAAAGAATTAGAGCCGCTGCTTGAAAAAGGTGATATGATTATCGATAGCGGTAATTCACATTTTACAGATACAAGCAGAAGAGCTATTGAATTATCTGATATCGGTATCCACTTCTTCGGAATGGGGATCTCTGGTGGAGAAGAAGGCGCCAGGTTTGGCCCTAGTATTATGCCGGGTGGTGATAAAACTGCTTACGGAGCGATGAAAGAAATCCTGGAAGCAGTTTCGGCAAAAGTAAACGGCGATCCTTGTGTAGCTTATATCGGCCCCGGAGCTTCAGGTCACTTTGTAAAAATGGTGCATAACGGTATCGAATATTCGATGATGCAGTTATTGGCTGAAAGTTATGATATCATGAAAAATGCTTTGGATTACTCTAACGAGGAAATCTACAGTGTATTTGAAAAGTGGAACAACGGCCGCCTGCAGTCTTTCTTGCTGGAAGTGACAAGAGATATTTTTAAGGTTAAAGATCCTGAAACAGGCAACTTCCTTTTAGATATGATCAAGGATGAAGCTAAATCCAAAGGTACAGGAAAATGGACTTCACAAGTTTCTATGGACCTGCAATTGCCTATCCCTACTATCAACGAAGCGGTAAGTACAAGAGATCTTTCTAAATTCAAAACCCTGCGTACTGCATTAGCAAAAGCTTATGCACAGGATGTACCATTTGCTGATAATAAAGAACAGTTTATTGTTGAGCTGGAGCAGGCTTTATATTTTTCTGTGATTACTTCTTATGCACAGGGCCTTCATTTGTTATGGCAGGCTTCTATTACTTACGAATATGAATTGAACCTGCATGAGATCGCACAGATCTGGCGCGGCGGATGTATCATCAGGGCTGAATTTTTAGAAGATATCTATCAGGCTTACAAAAAACAACCTGATCTGGAACATCTTTATGCCGATGCAGGTGTACAGGAAAAAATGAAAGAAATCCTTCCGGGAATGAGATCAGTAGTTGGTCACGCATTACAAAGTGGTTTAGCTATCCCTGCTTTCGCTTCCGCGTTAACGTATTTCGATTCGTTAAGGACAGAAAGAATGCCGGCTAACCTGATCCAGGCACAAAGAGATTTCTTTGGTGCGCACAGATTTGAGCGTACAGATGCTGAAGGAACTTTCCATGCAATCTGGAATACTAAAGATTAAATAAGAAGAGATGAAGCAATCACAGATCTACTCTGTAAAGCTTCAGAACCGCTAATAAATATTCAAATGAAAACTAGTAAATGTCTTAACCCAACCATCTTTGTCATCTTTGGCGGAACTGGTGATTTAAACTTGAGAAAACTTGCACCTGCAATCTATAACCTATATTCTGATGGCTTCATGTCTAAAGAATATGCGATTATCGGTACTGCAAGAAAGAAACTGAATGATGAAGAATTCCGTTCCACGATCATGGAAGGTATCAATTCTTTCTCCCGTGCCGGAAAGGTTAAAAAGGAGAAATGGGATGAATTTGCTCAGAACGTATACTACAATTCTGTAGATGTTGCAGCTCCTGAAACGTTTGAGGTATTAAAGGAAAGCATTGAGAAGCTAAGAACAGCTTACGGTCCGAAAACTCAGGTGATCTACTATCTTGCGGTAGCGCCAAACTTGTTCCCTCTGATCGCACAGTGTTTAGCGCAGTATGATCTTGTTGGAAATGAAGATAATTGCCGTATTGTTATTGAGAAACCTTTCGGTCATGATTTAGAGACTGCAAAGGAACTGAATAAACTGCTGACTGGTATTTTTACGGAAAAACAGATATATAGAATTGACCATTACCTGGGTAAAGAGACTGTTCAGAATATTATGGCTTTCCGTTTCGCCAATTCATTCCTTGAGCCGCTTTGGAACCGTACTTATATTGATCACGTACAGATTTCTGTGACTGAGCAGTTGGGTGTGGGCGATCGTGGAGGTTATTATGACGGAGCCGGTGCTTTAAGGGACATGATCCAGAACCACATTCTTCAGTTACTTTGTTTAATTGGTATGGAAACCCCGATTAACTTTGATGCTGACGAGATCAGGAACAAAAAGGTTGATGTATTAAAAGCGATGCGTCCTTTTAGTCCTGAAGATATCCGCCTGAGCACTGTCCGAGGACAATACGCTAAAGGATGGGTTGAAGGTAAAGAAGTTCCGGGATACAGAACTGAAAAAGATGTAGCTGAAGATTCTAACACAGAAACTTTTGCAGCAGCGAAATTCTTCGTGGATAACTGGAGATGGCAGGGTATTCCTTTTTACGTACGTACAGGAAAACGTTTGTTCCAGACTTCTTCTTTGATCACGATACAATTTAAGGATGTTCCTCACCAGGTTTTCCCTGCAGGTGTCACTGAACACTGGCAGCAAAACAGGCTGATCATTAGTATCCAGCCTGAAATGAGTATCCGTTTACAAGTACAAGCCAAAAGACCAGGATTAGATATGGTGTTAAACCCTGTTGATATGGTTTTTGATTATAAAGGTACTTACAGTTCACAAGCTCCTGAAGCTTATGAAACTTTATTACTGGATGTTATGATTGCCGACCAAACGCAATTTATGCGTGCGGATCAGGTAGAAAGTGCATGGGAACTGTTAATGCCTGTAATCAATGCATGGGAAAGTAAAAAATCATTGAGTTTCCCTAACTACCCTGCTGATTCATGGGGACCGGAAGATGCTGAAGCACTGATTGCCAGAGATGGCTTCCACTGGTTTACCTTACCATTAAAAAACAAAGATTAATATGCAGAACTTACTCATCTATAAAACAAAAAGTGAACTGCTTCAGGACCTGGCAGATTACGTTATTGCAATTGGTGAAAAAGCTATTGAAGAAAAGGATTGTTTCAATTTTGTACTCACAGGTGGTAATTCTCCAAAAGAATTATATACCATCCTTTCTACAGAATACAGAGAAAAACTGGACTGGACCAAAGTATTTTTCTTTATTGGTGATGAGCGTAACGTTCCGCCGGGACACGAAAGCTATAATGGCTTAATGGCAAAAAAAGCGATTCTTGACCCACTCAATGTAGCAGCAGATCATATCTTTTTTGTAGATACCACACTTGCTCCCGAAAAAGCAGCAATTGAATACGCTAAAGCGATTAATGAACATTTTAATGGTGCAGACCTTGCCTTCGACCTTATCTTATTAGGAATGGGCGATGACGCACATACTGCATCTTTATTCCCCGGCACTTCAGTGCTGGATAATAATGAAGTGACAGTTGATTCAGTTTATGTAGAAAAGCTATCTACTTACAGAATTACCTTCACCGCTCCGCTAATCAATAAGGCAAAGAACATCGCGTTCCTTGTTTTCGGAGAAGCAAAAGCAGAGGCGATTAAACATGTGATCGAAGATGAAACGAAAAACACCGCACTTTACCCGTCGCAATTGATCCATCCTATTGATGGCGGACTTACGTTTTTCCTGGATAGTGAAGCAGCAAAATTGCTGGATAACTAAGCAGTACGGGTATAATTAAAACAAGAACCCCTGTCCCAAATAAATGGGACAGGGGTTCTTGTTTTAACTTGCGTTAGCACTAAAGAGAAATAAACACCTCCTTATCCCCTTCGGATAAAGTTTTAATTGCAGTAATCTTGTTTTCACTAACCATTACGCTCATCACCCTTTTACCATGATATTTCACAATAAAAACATCATCAGCCGCATCAGAAGCCAAAACTATGGTTTGTTCCTTTTCCGGCAGTTCCTTATATGGTGTTATTTCCAATTCTTCTTTACGTGCAGGACTGATTTCTTCCCTCAACCCTAAAAGCTGTTCTATGATCTGCGGGTAATATCCTGATTTTACGTTGCTGATCTTAAGATGGTCTTTAACCACAGTTTCAGGTGTTACCAATGGATCCTTAAGCGATTTAATAAAAGACTCTACATAAAAGATTTTATTGTTCTGGGTATTGGTTTTTGAGGATAAAATGGAAAACAGGAAAGAGGATAAAATTATAAATATAAAGACGAGTAATATGGCTTTGATCTTCATTTGCATTGGTTTGCCGCAAATCTACTTAAATTAATAAAAACAGCCAGCCTTATTCAGCTGCCTTTGTTTTATATCCTATCCGAACCCTTGGCTCCTCCTCCTTTTCTATGAATTTACTTAAATAGGTAAAAAGTACATCTATTTTTTCATCCTGTTTCAAAAGTTTATTTTCTACCTGTTCAACCAGCATAGAAACATCTTTATGTAAAAGCAGCGTTTCCCGGAGCTTAACAAAGATCTCAATAATGCGTATACTCATTCCTATGGCCCTTTCACTCCTCAAAACGTTTGATAACATGAGTATCCCATGTTCTGTAAATGCATAGGGCAATGTGCCCCCAAGCTGTTGTTTCGATGGTATCGCATTTTGCGATACCATGTTTAAAGCCTCCTCAGGGCTTAACTGGAACATGAAGTTAATGGGAAAACGTGCTGGATTCCGCTTTATTTGTTCCCTCAGACGTATCGCCTTAACATCGTACAGGTCAGCAAGGTCTTTGTCAAGCATCACTTTCTGTCCCCTGATCATGTATATCCGGTTCAGTAAGACTTCATCTGCCAATATTTCTAATTTATCCATTTTACTATCGATATAATTATCACAAAAGGTAATGATAAATTACTTAAAATTAATTTTTAAGTAAAATTATTCCATGAAATGCAGTACATCTTTAATTGGCAAAATTGACAAAACCGCCTTAAAAGTACTTTAAACATGGTATCGCAAAATGCGATACCATGTTTAAAGTACTTTTAAAGCGGTTTGATGAAAATAGCATATATTTTGTGAAGTCCAATTATGGAACAAATCACATGCAGTGGTGTTGTATATCAGGGTTGACCTCTTATATTTCAAATGAACATACAAACAGACATTCTGATTATCGGGGGAGGATTGGCCGGATTAACTGCTGCCCTTCATTTACAGCGGGAAGGTTTAGCTGTTTTACTGGTCGAAAAATACAGCTATCCACACCACAAGGTTTGCGGAGAATATCTATCGAATGAAGTACTCCCCTATTTACAATGGCTGGATATTGATATTCTTGCGTTTAAACCAACGCTGATCAGCAAACTGCAGTTTTCAACGGTCAACGGAAAAAGCATTACTACGAATTTACCCCTTGGTGGCCTGGGCATCAGCAGGTATCTGCTGGATAATTTACTTTACGAAAAGTTCATTGCTAAAGGTGGAAAAGTCATCATAGACGCTATAATAAACATAAAGAATGAAGGGGAATCTTTTATAAGTGAGATCAGCTCCGGGGAAATAATCAGGTCCGAACATGTAATCGGTGCCTACGGTAAGCGGTCAAGCATAGACTTAAAACTCAAAAGAGATTTCATTCGGATAAAGTCACCATTTTTAGCCGTGAAAGCACACTACAAAGGTGAATTTGATAACGGGCTTGTCGCCCTCCACAATTTTACCGGTGGTTATTGCGGGGTCTCTAAAGTAGAAGACCAAAAAATAAATATCTGCTACATGGCAGATTATAATACGTTTATGGAATACAAAAATATCAGTGCCTATCAGGAGAATGTACTTTACAAAAACAGGGAACTCAAAAAAGTTTTTGAAGGAAATGAAATGTTGTTTGACGCGCCTTTGGTGATCAGCCAGTTATCTTTCGGCCCCAAAGAAGCTGTAGTTAACCACATCCTGATGATCGGGGACACAGCAGGTCTGATACATCCGCTGTGCGGAAATGGAATGGCGATAGCCATTCACGGCGCCAAAATATGCGCAGAGCTGCTGCTGCAATTTTCTATTGGAAAAATTAAGACAAGGGCAGCAATGGAACAAAAATATACAGCCGCCTGGAATCATCATTTTAAACACCGTCTTAAAACCGGAGCGTTCCTCTCTGCGTTAATGAAAAAAGAAAGCCTGTCAAATCTTGCCATGAATACAATGACAATTATTCCCGGAATATTACCGGCCATTATTAAAAGAACTCATGGTAAAACTTTAACTGTAAACCCTTAATGCGTATAAATACCAATCAAAGAAGCACTGCTCCCGAAATCATGGATAATTTCCAGCTGGAAGGAGAAATCCTGAGAGACGCGCTGGACAAAATTGCAAGTATCAACCAGTTACTTGGCGGTAATAAAATCACCTTACAAGGTGTAAAATCGCTGATCAAAGGACAACCTAAAAATGCTCCGGTCCGTATTATGGATATTGGCTGCGGAAATGGGGATATGCTCAGAACACTGGCCAGTTACGCTGCAAAAATGGATCTTAACTTTATACTTACTGGTGTTGATGCCAATAGTTTTACCGTAGAACATGCACGGAAGTTATCAGCGGATTATTCCAATATCACCTATCATTGCACAGATATTTTTGATCAGCTCAGCGAGCCGGTTAATACCGATATTGTGCTCTGTACACTCACTCTACACCACTTTAAAGAGGAAGAGATCATCCTTTTGTTACAACAGTACAAAGGCGCAAGCTTAGGTATAGTAATTAATGACCTGGAAAGAAGTGCAGTCCCTTATTACCTTTTTAAAGCATTGTGCTTCGTCTTCCGGTTAAATGACATGTCGCGGGAAGACGGCCTTGTTTCAATCCTCCGCGGTTTTAAAAGGGCTGATCTGTTACGATATTCTAAACAATTAAATTTTAAGCAGTATACCATCACCTGGAAGTGGGCCTTCCGTTATCAATGGATAATCAAAACAACATGAGTGTAAAAATTAAAACCGTTAGCAAGGCGCTGCCCGGATATTCCAGAGAGACTGCCGAAATCATGCCCTTTCTGGACACCTGGATGTACGGGCAGGAAGATCGTTTCATCAGGAAAGTAAAAAAGATATTCGAAAATGCAGCAGTAGATAAGCGATACTCCTTCATGTCGCCGGAAGAGGTATTCAGTGACCTCAGTTTTGAGCAGAGAAATGATATTTATATCAGGGAAGGCATAAAACTGGGCAGCGAATGTTTAAAAAGCGGCCTGAAAAAAGCGGGTTGGGAACCGACGGATCTTGATTATATCATTACAGTAAGCTGTACGGGGATCATGATCCCTTCGCTCGATGCATATCTGATCAATGCACTTAAATTACGGCAGGATATCGTCAGGCTCCCCGTAACAGAGATGGGCTGCGCAGCGGGTGTATCCGGAATGATCTACGCAAAAAACTTTTTAAAAGCCAATCCCGGCAAACGCGCAGCGGTAGTCGCAGTGGAGTCGCCAACAGCTACTTTCCAGCTGAATGACTTCTCCATGGCCAATATTGTAAGCGCAGCAATATTCGGTGACGGTGCGGCCTGTGTACTGCTTTCTTCTTATGCCGATGACGATGGGCCCGAAATAATCGATGACGGCATGTACCATTTTTATGATGCAGAAGAGATGATGGGATTCAGGTTAACAAATACAGGTTTACAAATGGTGCTGGATGTTGCTGTGCCCGATCAGATTGAAAAACATTTCCCAGGCATTATCCACCCCTTCCTGGCTAAGAGCGGGCTCGAGATTAAAGACATTGACCACTTGATCTTTCATCCGGGAGGAAAAAAGATCATCCAGGTGGTAGAATCTTTATTCGGTGAACTGGGAAAAAATATAAACGAAACTAAAGAAGTCCTGAGACTGTATGGTAACATGTCGAGCGCCACCGTACTTTATGTCCTTGAGCGATTTATGGACAGTAAACCGGCGCGCGGAGAGAAAGGGTTAATGCTCAGTTTTGGGCCCGGATTCTCAGCACAACGAATTTTATTGCAATGGTGAACGATTTTTGTATTTACTTTACATGTAAATACATCATAATTAAAAAAAAATGAAAGCACAGGAAATACTGGAAAAACTACCTTATAGCAAACCCTTTTTATTCGTAGATGAATTACTGCAAATTGACGAAAACGGATCTACAGGAACTTTTACTTTTGACAAAGAACTTGATTTTTATAAGGGTCACTTTAAGGATGCACCTGTAACACCGGGTGTAATCCTGACAGAGACAATGGCCCAGATCGGATTGGTTTGTTTAGGTATCTATCTCTATGACAGTACAAATACAGAAATGAAAGCCCATGTAATGTTAACTTCAGTTGCGGTAGATTTTATGAAACCTGTTTTTCCGGGCGAAAAGGTCACAGTAACTGCAGAAAAGGTTTACTTCCGTTTTAAAAAGCTCAATTGTAACGTCGTGATGAAAAATGAAGCGGGTGATACCGTTTGCAAAGGAAATATATCAGGAATGGTGACTGCCAAAATGCATGACTAACCGTGTAGTTGTCACCGGCTTAGGGGTTGTTGCGCCCAATGGCAGTAACATTGCGGAATTCAGGCATTCCATCAGAAACGGTGTGTCCGGAATTAAACATGATCCGCAGCTGGAACAATTGCTTTTTTCATGCCAGATCGCAGGGAAACCGGTGATCAGCCAGGAACGCATCAGCGCATATTTCAGTCCCCTCGAAATACGCAGCCTGGAAAGTACGGGGATAGTATACGGTGTGATTGCCGGAATGGATGCCTGGGCAGATGCCGGTTTAGTTTCGGCAACAGCGTCAGAACCGGATTGGAACAGCGGTACCATCTTCGGAACGGGGACGTCGGGCATAGAAAAATTCCGGACTGCGATCAATAAAATTGATGATTTGCAAATCCGCAAACTGGGCAGTACAGTGGTAATACAGACGATGGCAAGCGGGGTAAGCGCCTACCTTGCCGGGAAGCTTGGATTGGGGAACCAGGCAAGCACCAACTCATCTGCCTGTGCAACAGGAGTAGAAAGCATTTTAATGGCTTATGAGCGAATTAAAAGCGGACAGGCAACGATTATGCTTGCAGGAAGCACAAGTGACAGCGGGCCGTATATATGGGGCGGATTTGATGCGATGAAAATATGTCCTTATCAATACAACAGGCAGGTCGAAAAAGGGAGCAGGCCGATGAGTGCATCTGCCAGTGGTTTTGTACCAGGAAGCGGTGCAGGTGCGGTGGTACTGGAATCTTTGGAAAGTGCTGTAAGCAGGGGCGCCAGAATATACGGGGAAATACTTGGTGGAAATATTAATTCTGGCGGCCAGCGCGGATCGGGAACGATGACCGCTCCAAATAGTATGGCCGTTCAACGCTGCATCACCGCAGCATTAAACCAGTCGGGCATAACCGCAAATGAAGTAGATGTAATCAATGCGCATTTAACGGCTACGGCAAAAGATGCGTTGGAAATTGAGAACTGGGCCGCAGCATTAAACCGTTATGGCAAAGATTTTCCTTATATTAATACCATTAAGGGGATGACGGGTCATTGCATCAGCGCGGCAGGCAGTATTGAATGTGTTGCCTCCATCCTGGAACTCCATGAAGGTTTTATATTTCCGAATATCAATTGTGAAGACCTCCATCCGGAAATTGAGGCACTGGTAGACAGCGAAAGGATCCCCAGGAAATGCCTGGATAAAAAATTCAGCGTACTGGCCAAAGCTAGTTTTGGATTTGGAGATGTGAATGCCTGTATAATTTTAAAACGATACGAACATGGATAAAGAAGAGTTAATTTCGGAGCTAAAAGTAATTGTTACACCTTATTCCCAGGATGCAGATGCCCTGGATAACATCAGTGAAACCACTGATTTTCTTAAAGACCTGAAAATTAACTCAGCAAACCTGGTTGATGTTGTGCTCGATATTGAGGAGAGATTTAATATTGAAATCGATAACGACGCTATGGCTAAAATGCTGGATGTTAAAACAGCCGTTCTGATCATTGAAGAAAAGCTCGCAGCAATTGGTGGGTAATGATGTGGTCGACCTGCAACTGGCGCACAAACAAAGCAACTGGAAAAGGGCCGGTTATTTAAATAAACTGTTTAATGCAGATGAACAGGGCCTCATTCACTACGCCCAAGACCCGGAGCTTCTGCTCTGGCTGATGTGGACGATGAAAGAGAGCGCATACAAAATTGTAAACCGGGCCAGCGGGATGCGCATTTATTCACCTTTAAGCTTTACCTGTTCAAAACTACTCCTGACTAACACAGGGGCCTCAGGAGAGGTCAGCTATCAGCAGCAGACCTTCTATACTAAAACTGATATTAAACCCTTGCGGCTCCACTCTATAGCACTGATGTCTTTGAACGATCTTGATGTTATTAAAATTCACCAACAGCAGCATACCAACTGCTATTTAGCTGATTTTAACCGCATTTTCGTCGATTACGAGCTCAGTAGAAACACAGCCGGCCTTCCGGAATTACTAAACCGGAACACCGGTAAAAAATGTGCCGTTTCTATCAGTCACCATGGCCGGCACCTTGCAATTGCGTATTCAGATTCTCCTCTATCAGCAGATTGATAATTCCATCTGCCATACCTACCCTTGGTACATAAATCTGTTTGATACCTGTCCATTTCATCAGGGTAATAAATATTTCGGAAGCAGGGATAATCACATCCGCACGGTCAGGGTTCAAACCAAATACCTGGATCCGCTCTTTCAGAGAATGGCTGTTCAGTTGATTATATAACGATTTCAGCTTTAGAAAAGTTAAAGGAAGGCCTTCCTTTTCGTTTGCCATTCTATACAACTTATTTATATTTCCGCCTGTACCGATACCCGCCAGGTTTTTATGAAATTTAGTCTGTTCTTTTACCCACAGTTTCATCTCTTCCCAGGTCTCTTCTTTATCCTGGTTATCAAGGATACGGATCGTACCGATATCAAATGATTTAGAAGCAACGGGAACCTTATTAACAAATACAGAAAGTTCTGTACTGCCCCCACCCACATCGATATACAAATAGTTTTTCCTGATATCCAGGCTATCTTCGATATGATTGGCATAAATGATATTTGCTTCCCGCTGTCCCTCTATAATCTCGAGGTCCAGATTTGCGGTTTCTTTAATCATTTTTATGATGGCATGCCCATTATGCGCTTCACGCATAGACGATGTTGCGCAGGCAAGGTATCTGGTTACCTGATAAACATCCATCAGGTTTTTAAAGGCGACCATTGTTTTGAGCAGGTCTTCTATTTTGCGTTCAGATATTTTATGGTCCAGAAAAGCGTCATCACCTAATCTTAGCGGTACGCGGACTAAAGTGTTCTTTTTAAAACCATAACCATTTTCGTTGTATGTTATATCTGCAATAAGCAGTCTAACGGCATTAGAACCAACGTCAATTGCAGCATATCTGAGCATAATTTTTTAGTGGTGTTTATTTTTTAAGTAATTGTAAGTTTGAACCTGTGCCCTCACCTTTGTACTGATGCGGTTTTTATGGTATTTATTATTGTTCATCCGGGTAATATCCCTGGCTTTCACGTTATCTTGTAACTGAAAATCGATAATATCACGGATCTCCTGTTTCACCTCATCGTCCAGTACCGGAAAACCGACTTCTACACGGTGCTCAAAATTCCTGCTCATCAGATCAGCAGAAGAAAGGAACATTTCTTCATTACCATTATTTCCGAAGATAAATACACGGGCATGTTCCAGGAACTTATCGATAATACTGATCACAGTGATATTTTCACTAAAATCTTTAACTCCCGGGATCAGACAGCAGATACCTCTTACAATCAGTTTCACTTTAACACCAGCATTACTGGCTTCATAAAGTTTTTCTACGATGCCTTCATCTGCCAGGCTGTTTACTTTGAAGATTAGATAAGCAGGTTTCCCTGATTTGGCAATCTTGATTTCCCGGTCAATAAATTTATAGAATTTAGTTCTGGATTCCATCGGCGACACAATCAGATGTTTAAATCCCGTAGTAACCGTCTTTTTATTCAGAGCTCCAAAAAGCTTGATCAGATCGTGGGTAATTTCCTTTTTTGCCGTAAAAATACTATGGTCACAATATAATTTAGCCGTTTTCTCATTAAAATTACCTGTAGCCAGGTTTGCGTAGTATACAGGGCGGCCTTTTTCTATCCTGGTCACCAAACAAATCTTGGAGTGGACTTTATAATCGGTTAACCCATAATTTACATGAACACCTTCTTCCTCTAACCTATTGGTCCAGAATATATTTGCGCGCTCATCGAAGCGGGCTTTCAGTTCTACCAGACAGTTTACCTTTTTACCATTTTTTGCTGCGTTGATCAGCGCATTGATTACCCGTGAGTTTTCAGCGAGACGGTAAAGTGTAATATTAATCGCCGTAACCTTTGGGTCGATAGCCGCCTCCCTTAGAAACAAAATAATGTAGTCGTACGACTGATATGGCAGGTTGATCAGGTAATCCCTTTCAGCCAGTTTATCAAAGATACTTTGCGTACGATGCAGGCCATGTACTTTCAAAGGAACAGTTGGTGCATATTCCAGACTTTTATCCCCCACATTCGGAAACTTGATAAAATCCCCGAAACGATGATACCTGTTTCCGGGTATCAGGCTTTCCGCTTCAATTTTCATTTTCGCGACCAGCACACTTAACATATCAAATGGCATTTCCGTATCATAAAGTAAACGCATTGGTTTACCTTTTTTACGTTTATCCAGGCTCGCTTTTAATTCATCAATAAATTTTTCGCTCACCTTTTTATCAATATCAAGCTCCGCATCGCGCGTCAGCTGGATAGAATACGCATCCAGTTCATCATATTTGAACACATAAAAGATATCATCCAGACAATACTTGATAATATCTTCTGCCAGGATAATGAATTTCAGGCCATTAGTTTCCGGCAGCACCAAAAACCTGGGCAAATCCGGCGGCAGCTCAATCAGCGCAAATTTTTCGTCTTTTTTACCCGTTTTTTTTCTAAGCCTTACAAAAAAGTACAGATAGCGGTCTTTCAGTTCCGGAAAAGGCTTAGTAATGTCTACCATAATCGGCACCACATTAGAAAGGATTTTATCGCGGAAATGTTCTCTGACAAACTCGCCCCGGGCCACGTTCAATTGGGTATCGTTCAGTATAAATATCCGGTTTTGTGCGAGTTCGTTAATCAGGGTAGCCTGGAAGAGCTGTTCGAATTTACGTTCCTGCCTGACAACAATATTTTTTATTTCATTAAGGACTTTTTTAGGATTAAATCCCAATAATTCCTTTGCCTTGTCATTCAGATTAGATAGCCGGGTCATGGTTGCTACCCGGACCCGGTAAAATTCTTCAAGATTAGAAGAAAATATGGATAAAAATTTGATCCTTTCAATCAGCGGCACAGTTTCATCTGCTGCTTCCTGTAAAACCCGTTCGTTAAAATACAACCAGCTGAGCTCTCTGTTTAAAAATGGTACCTTCTTCTTCGTAGTCATGGAGTATAGTCAAAAATCCCTATCGGGAACGGATGCTCAAAACTGCAAATTCTATTGTTAATTCCATGTTAATTATTCGATTATTAACATGGAAATTATCGCCAGAAATTAATTTACTTCCGGATTATTCTCTGTTGATTTTTCAGTAGCAGCAGACTCTTTAGTAGTTGCAGGTGTTTTAGGTGTTTCGGTCGCAGGAGTTGTTTCTGCAGATTTTGCAATCGGAATTCTTTTAGCTACTCTTTTTGCAGGTGCTTTCGCAGGCTTTTCTACAGTAGTTTTCACTGCCGGAGTTTTAGTTACCGGCGTTGCCTCCGTTTTGGCTGCTGCTGTTTTCACAACTGGCTCTTTCACAACTGGTTCTTCCACAACTTTTGCAACCGGGGCTTTTACTGTAGCAGGTTTGGCAGTTTTAGCGGCAGGAGCTTTAACGGCCTTAACAACCGGTGCTTTTTCAGGAACTGCTTTAACTTCATTTTTAACTATCGCCGGGCGGCCTGCACGTTTAGCTTTTGGCGCTGGAACGGCTTCAGTTTTTGCTACAGTTTCTGTTGGTTTTGCCGGAGCAGCTGTAGTTTTAACTGTACTTTTTACCGGAGTTGCAGCCTTAACAGCTGGTTTAGCTTTTGCAACTGCTGCAGCCTTTACCACTGTTCCCGCTTTTTTTACCGGAGTAACAGCCTTAACTGATTTACTAATAACATCAGCTGCTTTTTCTTCACTTTCAATTGCAGTAACTTTAATGCTGTTTACTACAGGTTTAGCTTTAGAAACGGCTTTCTGAACTTCTTTCTCAGCTTTTTTTGTACCTTTTAAAGCTACAGTTTTAGCCTTCTCTGCTTTATTAACTACCTCTTTTTTAGCCGCTTTAACTTTAGGCTCTTTAGTAACTTCAACCTTTGAAGTCTTGAATTTCTTAGCTAATTTTGCAGCCACATTTTTAGCTGCTTTAGCTAATTCTTCACCAATTTTTTCTGCATCATGACCCAAATGAGACACTGCTTCAATGAATTTCTGAGTCAGACTTAATTCTAATTCTTTCTTTACTGCTTTTTTAGCAACTTTTTTTTGCACTTTTGGTTTACTGGTTTTCATAATATATTTTTTAGCCTGAGCGTTAACAGATTATTATATAAATCTAATAATTTTTTTATTCTAAAGCTATAATCATGCCCACTTTCGATATCGTAAGTAAAGTTGACGCGCAAACATTGGACAATGCAATGAACAACGCAAAAAAAGAGATCCTTAACCGTTATGATTTCTCCACATCTAACAGTACCATTGATCACGATAAAAAGACAAATGTGATCACAATCGTGACCGAAGATGATATGCGCTTAAAAGCGATTACGGATGCTATCATTTCAAGAATGGTGAAACAAAACCTTGATCCTAACAGCCTGGATTTTGGAAAAGAAACCTATGCTTCAGGTAATATGATCCGTAAAGAAGTATCCATAAAAGAAGGAATTGATAAAGAAGCTGCCAAAAAGATCATTGCAAAGATCAAAGCCAGCGGCTTAAAAGTTCAGCCTTCATTAATGGATGATCAGGTCAGGGTACAAAGCAAAAGTATTGACGACCTGCAGAAAGTTATTTCACTGTGTAAAAGCGAAGATTTCGGTCAGCCCCTACAATTTATAAACATGCGTAACTAACCAGGTTAAGTAACATATCAGGAGAAATTAATGGAGATTATTGATAACGGGTTCATCTATTCCGATGATAAAAGCAAAATTGATTATGCTGCTGTACATCATTTCTTAAGCACTTCATCTTACTGGGCCCTGGAAATCCCCTTTAAAACGGTCGCAAAATCTATAGAGAATTCACTATGTTTCGGGATCTATAAGGACAACCGTCAGGTTGGATTTGCCCGCTGGGTTACAGATGCCGCGACTTTTGCTTACCTGGCTGACGTTTATGTAGAAAGCGAATTCAGGGGACTGGGCTTATCAAAAAAGCTGATGTCGCTCATGCTCTTCCATGAAGACCTGCAGGGATTGAGGAGATACCAGCTCGCTACGAGGGATGCGCATGGGTTGTATGAACAGTTCGGTTTTGCACCTTTGGAAGAACCTGCTAATAGTATGGCTATCGTCATTAAAGATGCCTATAAACAACAAAATGATTAAACGGGCTGCCGTTTAATCATTTCTTTATAACAAGTGTTCATTAAATAATGAGCACTTATTATACTATAATGGTTACTGATATGATTACTATTTCAGTTTCTGCAGCTTAACGCCTTCGTTTGTAATCACTACCGGTTTGATCATCCCGTTTTCATCAAAAGACATCACGTCAATACAGGTTTCCCTGTGATTGCCATTGGTCTCGGTTAAAGGTCTTCTATGGTAAACAATGTACCAAAGGTCTTTTTTCTTGTTATGAATAATAGAGTGGTGCCCCGCACCTCTTGCAATAGCAGGATCCTGTTTCAGGATTTTACCGATCCGCTTAAATGGACCCATCGGAGAATCTGCAATTGCATAGGCAACCGAATAATCGGGTCCTGTCCAGCCGCCTTCAGACCACATAAAGTAGTATTTACCTTTTCTTTCGAACATATAAGGTCCTTCAACATACCCCTCAGGCGTAATCTCTTTATAAGTTGTTCCATCCTCAAATGGCACCAGGCTTTTAAAATCATCACTGAGTTTAGCGATATTACAATGCGACCATCCGCCGTAAATCAAATAGTATTGTCCGTCTTTATCTTTATATACAAACTGATCGATTGGCTGCGCACCGTTATGGAAACTATCCACAAGAGGTTTGCCAATAAGGTCGGTAAACGGACCTTCGGGCTTGTCTGAAACCGCTACGCCAATACCACCGTTTTCTTTATCACTCTGGATATCATTGGCACCAAAAAACAAATAATATTTTTTATTCTTTTCAACAATGGCCGGTGCCCATACTGCTTTTTTAGCCCATTTTACACCCGAGGTATCAAGTACCCTTGCGTGCTTTTTCCAGGTTACCAAATCATCAGAGCTGAAGGCATCAAGAAAAACCTGGTCTTTATAAGGGGCCGAAAAAGTAGGATATACCCAATAAGTGTTTTTAAAAACCGCTGCTTCCGGGTCAGCATACCATCCCTTAAAGATCGGGTTACCTGAATGGGTCGCCGTAGTTTGTGCGAAACTAAAGGATACGCCCGTCATGGCAAGAAAGAACAAAGAGCTTACAATTTTCATTGTATAAATATTGCGTTTCATCGGCAAATATTGATTTATCTGGTTAGGAAAAATATAAATAAATTTAGTAAACGCCCATCCTTAAACAAATTTATTATTTATCCTGCGCTATTGATTTTCACCGAATAAATATTTATGAATAATTATAAAACGTTTTAGCAATACTAACTAAAAACAACCTCTTCTCAAACTGTTTTTACATCTGTTTCACTATACTCCTTAATGTCAGCAATATATCCGTTCAGGATCAGGAAATCAAACAAAGGCTTTGCATCTGGTGTAACAGGCATATTCGCTGTAGTGATCACCTTGTTTGTCTTTTTATCAAGAAAGGGATAAGCAAATAACTTTACGTTTTTCGTAAACATATCGCTGACATAACTTAATAGCTGACTGGAATAGTTATCTCCAAAATTACTGGAATTAAATACAAATTTCAGGTTATTGATATTGGTTGAGATCCCTACACTTTTTGGTTTGCACCTGTCCAGGTATTTCGCCAGTTTGTTATGCCTTGCAAAATTGGAGACGATGACGAGGTTCCCGGTTTTACACATTTCTTCTGCACGCAAGGCTACAGCCTCAAGGTCAATATCATCTGGCACCTCATCGTCTGCAGTAAGTACATTAGACAATAATACTTCGATCAGCACGCTCAGGTTTTCTTTCTTCACATTTTCAGTCCTTCTAAACTGATCCACTGCTTTATTGAACATGCTGAAGTTTGGCAAAGATTTCTGCGCGTATTTTGTCCGAAGGATCATGATATCCCTTTTATATAAGAGATCTTTCGCTAAACATGGATTACCAAGAGAATCGAAAATAGCTGCATCAGAGAAATCTTTTACAATCAGGTACAGGTTTAAGAGGATATTATTGATGTTCTTAAAGGCAGGCCCGCTCACAGAGATCAGGTCAATCTCCACAGAACCGATAGTCAGGTTTTCTGCCAAAGATTCAATCATCTTTTTTGGATCAGTATGGTAATAAAAGGCAGCATACACGAGGTTAACCCCAATTATTCCCAATACATTTTGCTGCAATGCAGCATCTGTATCTAAAAGGCGGACGTGAAAAAAGATCTCGTTTGGCTCGCCTCCGGGCACAGTTTGAAATTTGATCCCTATCCAGCCATGAGGATCATTTGATTTATTGTAGTTTAAAGTAGTAACTGTATCTGCAAAAGCGAAAAAAGTCCTGCAATCATATTTTTCTCCACATAAACGCTCTGTAAGCAACCCAAATTCGTGGTTTAACATCTTTTGAAGCCTCGACTGGCTCACATACCTCCCGCTTTCTTCGGCACCGTAAATGGCATCGCTAAAAGTCATATCATACGCAGACATTGTTTTCGCCACCGTCCCCGATGCCGCACCTGCAGTAAAAAAATTACGAGCTACTTCCTGTCCTGCCCCGATCTCAGCAAAAGTTCCATAAATATCAGGGTTTAAATTAATATTCAGGGCTTTCCGCTTCGTATCAAGAATTTCTCTTTCCATTTCGCAAAAATAGCACAAAAGCCGGAATACGAGGCAATAATTTGTCTATATTGGTCATCTGATGCTAAATGTAATCGATCTAAATATCCAGTTTTTCAACCAGGAAGAGCATTCCTGGTTTACAGCAGTAAACAATATTAGTTTTCAGACCGAGAGAGGCCGCGTGCTGGGCATTGTGGGCGAATCAGGTTCAGGAAAATCAGTTACCTCTTTTTCCATCATGCGCCTGCACGATCCAAAATATACCAGGGTAAGCGGTAATATTATTTTTAATGGTGTTAGCCTGCCTTCTTTACCTGATCAGGAAATGAATACTTACCGCGGTAACCGGATTGCAATGATTTTCCAGGAACCTATGACTTCCCTTAATCCTGTTTTTACCTGCGGGTACCAGGTGCAGGAAGCAATTATGCTGCACCAGCAGTTAGATGCAGCAGCGGCAAAGGAAATTTCAATAGCTCTTTTTAAAGAAGTGCAGCTCCCAAGACCAGAACAGCTCTTTTCCTCTTACCCGCACCAACTTTCCGGGGGGCAGAAACAGCGCGTGATGATTGCTATGGCTTTAAGCTGCAATCCAGAATTACTTATTGCTGATGAACCCACAACGGCGCTGGACGTAACCGTTCAGCAAACTATATTGCAGTTGCTCCTGAAAATAAAAAAGGAAAGAAATATGGGCATGATCTTTATTTCTCACGATCTGGGCGTAATCAGCGATATTGCTGATGATGTTGCGGTGATGTATAAAGGCCGGATTGTAGAACAGGGACCGGTAGAAAAACTGTTCCATCATCCTGAACATCCTTATACTAAAGGTTTGCTCGCTTGCAGGCCTTCTCCTTTAAACCGTTTGAAGCGGTTACCAGTGGTGGCCGACTTTATCGGGAAGGACCAGCAGGAGTCTGTGTCACATCTGCTTGCCATAAATAGTTATACGCAGGAAGAGATCGACAGCCGCAGGGCTTTGCTTTATGCTGCCCCTCCCCTGCTCGGATTAAACAATATATGTACCTGGTTCCCGGTAAAAAAAGGTTTATTTGGAAATTCTACAGACACCGTAAAAGCTGTAGACAATATCAGCCTGCAGTTATACCCCGGCGAAACACTGGGGCTGGTCGGAGAATCCGGTTGCGGAAAAACTACGCTGGGCAGAACCATTCTCAGGTTAATAGAGCCTACTTCCGGCAGCATTCATTTCGACCAGCAGGATATCACACATTTAAAAAACAACGAACTCAGAAAACTCAGGAGAGATATCCAGCTTATTTTCCAGGACCCATATTCTTCATTAAACCCTAAACTGACTGTAGGCAACGCCCTGATGGAACCTCTGAACGTGCACCGGTTATTTAGCTCTGCCACACAGCGACTGGCCCATGTACAGCAATTAATGGAACTGGTAGATCTAAAACCAGAGCACCTGAACCGTTATCCCCACGAATTTTCCGGCGGTCAGCGTCAAAGGATTGTGATTGCCCGTGCACTGGCACTGCAGCCGAAGCTGATTATCTGTGATGAATCTGTTTCGGCACTGGATGTTTCCGTACAGGCACAGGTACTTAATTTATTAAGGAAACTGCAGCAGGAACTGGGGCTCACCTACATTTTCATCTCGCATGACCTTGCCGTGGTGAAGCATATTTCCGACAGGATGATTGTAATGAATAAAGGCAGAATTGAAGAACAGGGATTTCCGGAAAATATCTATAACCATCCGCAAACTGACTACACGAAAAAACTGATCTCCGCGATCCCTGGTAAAATGAGCCTGAGCTAAAGAGAATAGCTCAGCCTGTTATGATATGCTTAAGGCAGGATATTACTTTTGATCCTGTTTAATTGCGGAGAAGCCCAGAACAGCCGTATTTAACGCTCTTCTGATTTCCCTTTCCTTTAACTTATCATAGTTGTTTAATAATACCTGTACTTTGAAACGAACGATATCTTTACTGATTGATAAGGTTTTTATACTTAGTCCGCCAGTAACTACATAATCTTTAAATCCTGCAATTACCTGTGAAAGGTGCTCTTCCAGGTATCCGGGCGTATACCCCAAAAGAAGAGAAAGCTCAAATTCAATCGTTAATTTCTTGATATTCTGTTTCGACTGATTGATAATTACGGAACTGAAAACAACGGAATTAGGAATAATCACCATATCATTATCCTCATTCTGAAGGATCATATTGATCAATGTAATATCGAGGATCTTACCTTCAGTATCATTGACCTTAATATGATCACCAAGAGACAGCCGGTCTGAGAACATAATGATCAGCCCATTGATCATATTTGTAATATAATCTTTAAAGGTAACTGCTATTGCCGCTGCTACGATGGTAATGCTGGTTAAGAATTGCCGGGGCTCAATATTCAGTAAAATCATCATCCCCACTATTCCAAAAACAGTATTTAATATTGAGACTATCCTGTTGATGCCCAGTATAAAGTTGTCTTTAATATTGGGTTTAAATCGGTGTTTTTTTATGTACCAGTAAATCACCACAAGCCTCAGAAAAGAGATGATTAAACTTGGGCCCAAAAATACGATTACCCCATTCGCAAAGCGTATGAGCCATGGATAATGAATATATAGCTGCGGTGCGGTAATATTAAAATAAACCAGCGCAGAGAAAATAACCGTTTTGAGTACGATCATTAAAATTTCACTCTTTGTCTTTCTTTGTTTTTCCTCAATCATTTTCGTTTCAATATTGGATTTTATAGCTTTCAAAGCAACCATTAGTCATTTCAAAGTGTTACCTTCGGAATATTGACAAATATACTATGCCAAAAAAGAAATCTTCTCAAATAAAACTCGTTTTAACTCAGTTAATCAGCGATGTTTTAGAGAACAATAACAATGACGCCCTGAACTACAAACAGGTTTGCGCTAAACTAAACATAAAAGATATAGAATCAAGGGAGACCATTTTAGAGATCCTGAAAGAACAGGCCCAGAAAGGTATCTTTATGGAGCCTGAAAAAGGTAAATTCAAACTTAAAGATCTAAAGACATTTATTACCGGGAAAGTAGACATGACAGCCGACGGCGCTGCCTTTATCATTCCTGATGATGAATTTGAAAAAGATGTTTTCGTATCTGCAAGAAAACTGCATAACGCCTTGCATGGCGATAAGGTAAAAGTTTATATCTACGCTAAAAAACGAGGCAGGAAAAATGAGGGTGAAGTTGTAGAAATTATACAGCGTCTTAAGACCGATTTTATCGGGGTAATCAAAATATCAGACCGTTTTGCTTTTGTAAGCATAGACGATAAAAAAATGCTGCAGGACATCTTTGTTCCTTTAAGTGATCTTGCCGGTGCTAAAAATGGTCAGAAAGTACAGGTAGCTATTACCGACTGGCCGGAAGGTGCAAAAAACCCTGTAGGGAAAATCATCAATATCCTGGGTACGCAAGGGGAAAATGATACTGAGATGAATGCGATCCTCGCACAATACGGATTTCCATTATCCTTCCCTCCTGAAGTAGAAAAGGAAGCCAACGAAATTCCGGAGCAGATCAGTGAGGAAGAAGTGAAAGACCGCAGGGATTTCCGGGAAACAGCAACTTTCACAATCGATCCGGCAGATGCAAAAGATTTTGATGATGCCATATCGTTTAAAAAACTGCCTAACGGAAATTATGAGATCGGGGTACATATTGCCGATGTATCGCATTATGTACAGCCAAAAAGTTATTTAGATAAGGAAGCCTATTCACGGGCGACTTCTGTATACCTGGTGGACAGGGTGATCCCGATGTTACCGGAGCGCCTGAGCAACGGTGTTTGTTCCCTTCGTCCGCATGAGGATAAATTATGCTTCGCCGCGGTTTTTGAACTGGATGAGCAGGCCAATATCCTGGAAGAATGGTTTGGAAGGACGGTGATCCACTCCGACAGGCGTTTCAGCTACGAAGAAGCACAGGAAGTTCTTGAAAATAAAGAGGGTGATTATGCTGCTGAACTGGTTAAACTAAATGAACTGGCTTATATCCTGCGCGACCGCAAGTTTAAGAACGGGGCAATCAGCTTTGAAAGTACCGAAGTAAAATTTAAACTCGACGAAAAAGGCAAGCCGGTCGGCGTTTTTGTAAAAGAGCGTAAAGACGCGCACAAGCTGATCGAAGACTTTATGCTGCTGGCGAATAAAAAGGTAGCAGAATTTATTGCTAAAAAAGGCAAAGGCAAACAGAAATATACGTTCATTTATCGTTCGCACGATTCTCCGAACCTGGAAAACCTGGGTACTTTCGCTTTGTTTGCCGCACGTTTCGGCTACAAGATCAATATGAAAACGGATAAGGACATTGCTAAATCGCTCAACTTCCTGATGGAAGATGTAGAGGGTAAAAAAGAGCAGAATGTACTGACCCAATTAGCCATCCGGTCTATGGCAAAAGCGGTATACACGACTAAAAAAACCAGCCATTACGGACTGGCATTTGATCATTATACACATTTCACCTCTCCGATCCGCAGATACCCTGATGTAATGGTGCACAGGCTGCTGGCTGCTTACCTTAATGGTGAGCGATCTGCAAACGAAGACGAATACGAAACTGCGGCCTCACATTCTTCGGCTATGGAAAAACGTGCTGCAGACGCAGAGCGCGCTTCAATTAAATACAAACAGGTAGAATACCTGGAAGACAATGTCGGAAAACTCTTTACCGGGATTATCTCTGGCGTTACCGAATGGGGAATGTATGTAGAACTGCTCGAAAACAAATGTGAAGGCATGATCAGGCTGAAAGACATAGCTGATGATTTTTACGTACTCGACGAGAAAAACTATTGCATCGTCGGTCAGCGCAAGAAAAAGAAATATCAACTGGGTGATGAGGTAAAAGTAAAAGTAAAAAAAGTAGATCTTTCTAAAAGACAGATAGACTTCACCCTAATTCAGGACTAATAGCATGATGCACAGATCAGGCCTGATTACCATTTTTTTTATACTACTTTCAACCTGCCTTTATGCCCAGCAAAAGGTATCAGGCAGGTTGACTGATAAAAATACCGGGACAGCAATTGCCTTTGCAACTGTGCAGGTAAAAGATGGGAAAAGCACGCTGACTAATGAAAGTGGCGAATTTGACCTGATGGTTAAAGGATTGCCAGTTACCTTTATCATTTCTCATTTAAATTACCAGGGCGTAACTGTGAATATCAATAACACAGCGAACAGCCTTTCCTTAACACCAAAAACCCTTACATTACAAGAAGTTTCAGTTGGCAATCCTGCGCTCGCTATCATGCAGGAAGCAAGTGACAAAGCAATGAAAAGTTACGATCATGCCACTTATGGCAAGGCTTTTTTAAGGCAGACAGCCTATGAAAGCGGTAAGCCGACCTACATGAACGAAATCTTTTTAAATGCGGAATGGAAACCATTTGGGCTGATTGCCTGGCACCCTACAGAAGCCAGGCACCTCAAGGCAGTGAATGGCATCTCCTACAGCAATACCAGTTTTTTTTCATTTATTCTTTCGGGATACCTTGCCAATTCTGTACATAAAAAGCCTTTGCTTATCAGTAAAAACTACACGTTTAAGCTGGAAGGGACTTTCGAACAGGATGGACAAGAGATTGCGAAAATCAGCTGCACGCCAATTGCTTCGCTGAAAGGTGAAAAAAGATTCGAGGGTATTTATTACATCAACACCTTCACTAATAACGTGATCAAAATTGAGGGTACAATCAAAGCGATGAATTTTAAAGCTTCGGGCCCTGTTTCAATTACAAATAAAGAAACTACTTTTATTGCGCAATATAAATTGAACGAAGCGGGTTACAATGTACTTGACTACTCCATTTTCAATTCTTCGAACAGGCTGAGGATATTGGGTATCGGTACACAGACAACGGAACTGTATTCCACTTTATATATGATCAGCGATGAAGCAGTTAATAAAGAAGAACTCCAGGAAGTAAGCAGTAAGATCAATGATTCCAGCCTTGTTAAGGCGATGACATACAACGAAGATTTCTGGAAGAACAACCAGGGAATTAAAAGAACTGAAAAGGAAAAAGACGCAATAGAAATTTTAGAAAAAATACCACAAAAAAAATAATGCAAACCATTTTTGAACTACAGCAAATAATTGAAACTGCTATTACCAAAGTAGATTATCCGCAGCATCCCGCTAAACTATACGAACCAATAAGATATATCATGCGCTTTGGCGGAAAAAGGATCAGACCTGTACTGCTGCTGCTTTCCAGTGAATTGTTCAATAAAGATATAACTATCGCTTTAGAAGCGGCATTGGCAATTGAAACCTTCCACAATTTCACATTAGTGCACGATGACATTATGGACAATGCACCGCTGCGCAGGGGAAAAGAAACTGTACATGTGAAATGGGGAGTAAATAATGCGATACTCAGTGGTGATGTGATGATGGTAGAAGCCAACAAACACTTAACCAATTTGGACAGCGCAGTATTAAAGGATGCACTGCAATGTTTTAATACTACTGCCCAGGGAGTATGTGAAGGCCAGCAATTAGACATGGAGTTTGAAGATAGGGACGATGTAAGCATAGCTGAATACATCAATATGATCCGTCTCAAAACCGCGGTACTGGTAGGCGGTTCAATGAGGCTTGGTGCAATAGTAGGCGGTGCAAGTACAGAAGATTCCGGCTTGCTTTACCAATTCGGAGAAAACTTTGGTATCGCTTTTCAATTACAGGACGATATCCTTGATGTATATGGCGACCCAGCGAAATTCGGAAAGCAGGTCGGTGGTGACATTATATCAAACAAACAGACCTTTCTGTTATTAAAACTAAAAGAAGTCGCTACAGCGCAGGATATTGCCCTTCTCGATACTGAAAGAAACAATATGGATCATACAGCCAAAATCGACCAGGTAACAAGATTATATAACAAATATAAAATCAGGGAACTGGCCGCTGTTCAAATGGACCAATACCTCGAAACTGCGTTTAGCGCCCTCGACAACATCAGCGTAAGCGGGCCGGGTAAAACTGAAATCGAAAACCTTGCAAAGTCATTGATCAACAGAGAACATTAACCTTACAGGCTAATTATCTACCAGGTGTTTAATCTTATCGTACGTCAGCGGTTTCGTCAGGAAATCCCTGACCTGTTTATAAGATTGCGCCCTGGTTTTTTCTGCCGGATCAATCGTCGAAGAGATAATCACTACATCCACCTGCACATCACGTTCCTCCATTAGCTTTAAAAATTTCCATCCGTCAATTTCGGGCATATTTAAATCCAGCAAGATCAGGTCCGGACGGTTAAGTTCCAGGTATTCCAGGGCCAGTACGGGGTTATCAAACTGCACAACCAGCTTATTCTTGTTATGCTTAGTGATAATCATATGATGCAGCTTATTTGTTAAGGAGTCATCATCAACCAGCATGATATGCTTGGAATCTATAATCGTCGTTTCTGCTATAAAATCATTTGACTGCTGTCCCTGGTTAACCAGTCTGTTCAGCATTTGAATAATATCATCCAGCTTCTCTGCCTGGAAATTGATATCAGTCAGCAATTCTTTTATTTTGCTTGTATCAAAAGGCCCGATATCTGGAAAATTCAATAAGCTAGACAAGCTTAAGATATTCGTTATCGGCGCCCGCAGGTCGTGCGAAGCCAGATAAGAGTATTCATCCAGTAACTTCATCTGGTTAGACTTCCTGTTACTGTCAATGATCGTGCAGGCCACATAGGGCTGATCAGGATCTGTAAGTATCGGAGTCAGTACTATCTGCAGCAACACATCTTCCTGACCTTTTAATTTCAAACGTTTTTCAATATTGAAAGACTTTCCCCCAAAGCACTCCTCTACTAATTTTGTAAAAGCCTTTTCAAACTTTTGAGAAATGATTTCCACAAACGTTTCCCCAATTTCAGGATATTTGGAGATAAAATGCCCTATCTTTTCTGAGGACTGAATATTAAAAAAAGTTATCTGATTTTTTTTATTGAAAAGAAAATAGGAATTATCAGTATAGAAATCACAGTAAGCACTAAGCTTCATAGCTGATTTCTTTTAATTTGATACAAATACAAGCATTCATTATGGTAAATTTTAATATTTTATTTGTTGTTTTAAACATCCGAAACATATCTATCATCGTAATTTAATTGAAATATAATGTAAATGGTTCGATAATTGCATTTTACAGTTTTAGAATAAAGTCACAAACCAACAAAAAAAATATTATTTATGCAAGAAATACTGTCAAAGAAATTATTAGGCGTAAGAATAAAGTCTCTAAGAATTGAAAAGGCCTATGCTCAATCGCATGTTGCTAATTTTTTAAATTTGTCCAGGAGTAATTATTCGCAGATAGAGCTTGGTAATCAATACCCTACTTTTAACACATTGAGCATCCTCTCCAAGCACTATAACAAAAGCTATGAATGGTTGTTGCACGGACAGGAAAACCAGATTGAAAAGCCAAAAAAACAAGCATATTCTGCCATACTTAGTGATCTGGAGAAAACACTTCAGCACTTCTCCACTTCATTGAAAAAATTAGAGAGCGAACTGCAGCACATAAAAACTAAAATTGCCGTATAATAAAAATACTTTAACAGCAAAAAGGCTGCTACGGAATCCGTAGCAGCCTTTTTTATAGATTTAAAACTAAGATTATTCTGCTGGTGCAGCCTCAGTTTCTTCTGTAGCAGTTTCAGCTTTAGCAGCTTTTTTTGCCGGTGCTTTTTTAACTGGCGCTTCAGCTACTGGAGCAGCTTCAACTTCAGCTTTTGCTTTTGTAACAGGAGCTGCCTCAACAACTACCGCTTCAGCAACAGCTGCAGGTACGATAGAAACATAAGATTTGTTATCTTGTTTCTTTCTGAAAATTACAGTACCGTCAACAAGTGCGAATAAAGTATGATCTTTACCAATACCTACGCCTTTATCAGGGTGGTGTTTAGTTCCGCGCTGACGAACTAAGATGTTTCCTGCAATCGCATTCTGACCACCAAATATTTTGATACCTAAGCGTTTACTATGCGACTCACGTCCGTTCCTGGAACTACCGGCTCCTTTTTTATGTGCCATTTTGTTTTATATTTTATGAACCAGCAATGATAAGCCCGCTGATTTATTGTTTAACAACTAATTATAAACTGATACCAGAAATCTGGATTTTGGTGAAATACTGGCGGTGGCCATTTTTCTTTTTGTAACCTTTTCTACGTTTCTTTTTGAAAACGATCACTTTATCGCCTTTTAAATGAGACACGATTTTAGCTGAAACTACAGCACCCGCTAATAAAGGGGCACCTACAGAGATTGTTCCTCCGTCTTCAACCAACAATACATTGTCAAATTCAATACTAGCGCCTTCATCTCCTTGCAAACGGTGTACAAAAAGGTGCTGGTCTTTTGCAACTTTG
>Ga0247736_10000102_pt1 | contig 33022 bp, 32 predicted proteins | sample UWRJL193509B2_FD_180935 | JGI IMG/M metagenome (GOLD analysis project Ga0247736, IMG submission 180935) | Plant litter microbial communities from Arlington Agricultural Research Station in Wisconsin, United States - UWRJ-L193-509B-2 | ecosystem: Environmental > Terrestrial > Plant litter >...
AGGTACAGCAATCGCAGCACCAATAGCCGCATAAGGTGCAACATCTTTTACCAAGTCAGATTTCATTACTTCTTTTCCCATTTTTGCGGACTCATCTGCTACTACCGAGGCCACCTGTTTTGCTTTTGCCATAGCAATCTTGGCATCTTCAATATCAACTTTGCCATCCCCGTTAACATCACCAACAAGATTGGCAGATGTAGTAAGGATTTTTGCGGTGTTACGGCCTATAGTCTTACCGGATTCAAACACGGTGCGTCCAAATTCATTAATACTGGAACCAACAGATGAGGATTTTGGGGAGATGACTTCGATTGATGTATCGATGATTTCAGTGGTGTTATTTTTCATTTTAGATACTTAATATAAATTAAATTGGTATCTTATCCCGTGGTACTAAATACAGCAATTCCATAGCATAATGTTGTGGCTAAAAAATCACCATCATTGTCTGGAAACCCTGCTTTGGTTAGTTTGGGTGCTGCTATTCGTGTGGAAAGAAAGGCTAAAGGCCTATCTCAAGAAGCCTTGGCAGAGCTCGCCGAGATTGATCGCTCTTACATGGGTGGGATTGAGAGAGGTGAGCATAATCTAGCTATCATCAATCTATTGAAAATAGCGGATGCATTAGGTTTAAAAGCTTCAACTTTGTTAATTCAGTCCTACATGTAACGTATCAGGTTCGCATGCCTATTAAGGCATTTTGTGATGGCCAAACGCTTAATTTATCGTTATAATTTTAAATATGATGAAAAAGCCTACAGCAGTATCTTTGTTTACCGGGTGTGGTGGCTCGGATGCTGGCGTCATAAGAGCTGGATTTGATGTTTTGATGGCGAATGACATTATCCCGTATGCAAAAGATACATATACAGCTAATCATCCTGAAACCGATTATATTTTAGGTTCCGTTGCAGATATAGAAAGCTTTCCAAAATCAGATCTACTTGTAGGTTGTTACCCATGCCAAGGGTTTTCCCAAGGCGGTCTTCGTAAGGCAGACACCAGTATTAATTATTTATATTTAGAGTTCGCAAGGGCTTTAAATGAAATCAGACCAAAAGCCTTCATAGTAGAAAATGTGTCTGGAATGGTGAGATCAAATTATAAACATTTGTTAGACCATCAATTACAGGTGTTTGCTAATGCTGGCTACAATGTTAAATATAAAGTGTTGAATGCAGCACACTTTGGTGTTGCACAAGAGCGCAAAAGAATATTCATAGTGGGCATTCGTAATGATTTCGGGCTTGAGTACCAATTTCCAAACGTTACTCATGGACCTGAGCTTGATGCATATGTAACCATAAAAGACGCTATTAGTGATTTACCACTCTGGCCTGAAGGGGAGTTTTACGATTACGACTTTCATTGGTATTACATGTCGAGAGACCGAAGAAGAGATTGGTCACAACCATCTAAAACAATTGTTAGCAATCCAAGACATATGCCGCTTCATCCTGTCAGTCCCGTGATGACTAAGCTTGGTGATGATAAATGGGATTTCACGACTACGGATAAAGCCAGGCGTTTTAGTTATCGCGAAGCTGCCCGTTTGCAAGGCTTTTCAAAAGACTTCATTTTCCCTGAAACACTAAATTCAAATTTAACTATGAAATACAAGGTAGTTGGTAACGCAGTACCGCCTCCATTATTTGAGGCTGTTGCAAGGGCACTACCAGCAATTTGGGACTAATTCAGCTTTGTAAACATGGGTTCGATGATAGGCAAGATAGGGTTTTTGTTTATCTGAAAAACTACCCACATTAATATTGCTATTCAAACCCCACGAAGCCATTACTTCTTTTGTATCGTTGTTGCTGATTAAGAGTGTGCCGTCGTCATTAAAGGATATCCAGCCTCTGTCGAACAACCTATCTACGTGTGGCGATAAAAGCAGACCGTTGTTACCATCCAGGCGCTCCACATTATTACCATCCCGCCAAGGCTTTATGTGACTTGCAACTAAAAATTGCTCATTCGTGATTTGAGTCAAACGACACTTGGCTTCAATCTCTACCAATCTTTTTCTAAATAAACCCTGGCCCAACCTAGCCTTAATAAGTTGCTCTTTTTCTGTAAACTCAATTTCGTCCCTTATAACTTCCTGAACTTCAATATCAGTTTTGATATCGATTTTTAAATCATTAATTTCAATTAAAACAGATGAATTTTGAGTAGCTGAGATTGAAAATAACAAATCAGCCAGTGGTTTTAAAATTTGAGCTAAGTAACATTTCTGATTTCCATTGCCTGATTGTGTTATTGGTGAGTAACCATTTGGTAATAATGGAGCAATATCATCAATATAAGTTTTCGGCGAAAAAGTCTTTTGAAGTCGCCGCCACTCAATAGTCACTAACCAGCCAATATTTGACCAGTTCATCCCATTACTGCCGAACTCTGCTGGCTTGACTTGTTCTTTGTAACTCCCAGTCGCGACACCTATAGCCATAATTTTTGCATTGGCGTAAGAGAACACTATATCTCCAGGTTCTACTAATGTGAGATTCACATAAAATTGACTTCTGGCACCATTACTTTCTTTTTTAGGTGACCATATATAACCACCATCAATTTCAGAAGTATGAGTTTGTTTATGATTTACCCACCAAAATTTCATAACACACGTTTTCATGAATTAATCAGGTGCTTGAACAGTATCTATTGCAGTTTCAAATTCTATAAACCAAGGATATTTAACTATTTCATTCCAGATGTCCTGAACATCTAACAATTTCATTATTCTTATTCTGTCGAGTAGAACCACCCCTGTAGCTGCCTGAATATCCCACCAATCACCATCAGCAGATCTGTAACAAACTGGTGTAAACATTACCCCAGGGAAATCAAATAGAATTTGATAATAGCCTCGATATCGCATCGAGTGTGCTTCTAATGTTTTTTTGGGCCAGCCTGTTTCTTGCGCTCCACATTGCCCAAACAAAGCATAAGATGTTTTTGCACCATCATTAAAATTTAAGAATGCAACTAAATCTAAGCCTGCGTCTCCGGATTTACCGGCTTTATCACAATTCGGCAAATTTATCTCGACTGACAAATCTTGACCTAAACGTTTTAATGCTTCGTCTAAAGAATGAGTGTAATAAGTTGCACGATCATCTGAATTCGCATCAAAAATTCGAATCACGGCCTCATTAGGCAATAAAGCTCTTAACGCAATTTTGCTAAGATTAGTAAAAGCTTTGGCCCATGACTGAGCAATACCAGGACCTTCAAATGAACGTAGTCTTGAACAAGCAAGCAAGAGCTTATATACCCTTTGTTTTTCATTTAAATGATTTTTTAATACAATAGCCTCTCCATTAATCTCAAACGGATAATAATCATTTAAGGCTTTTGTCCTAAAATCTAACTGTGTAAGAACATCTTCCAATTGTCTTTCTAATCGATCATTTTTTTCTGCATCTACCTGATTCAAATCATCGGCATCAATATCTGCTTGTTCATCATCATCCAGTTCTTCCATACTAATAATCCCAGTATTTATCACTGCTTCTAAATCATTTTTATGCAATGAATTTCTACCGTTATAACCTACCATCAATATCAACTCAGCAAGATCAGCAAATAAATGAGGAGTGTTTTTGTGAATCTCACCGATATTAAAATTCATCGCTGTCAACGCTTCTTTTAGCTTTCAATTCTCGGCCAATAAGTTTGATGTTATCCAAAATACGTTGAGCTACCAAAAAAGAATCTTCATCATAATCCAATGTAGCCACCATACTAGACGCTTCAACTAAAGCGGTATCAGCTGAGTATAAAAGCTCAATGAAATCTGATGTAACATCAGCAGTTTGTAGATATGCCACTTTTAATAGTGCACCATTTCTAAAAGATGCTAATGCCTTTGGATTATCTAATACAGCGCCTAGATACTTTAAATTTCTAGACTCTCCGATACGGGTTTTACCCTTTTTGCTGTCCTTTTCATATATCCATTTTGTAAGTTCAGAAATCGTTCCTACATCTAGTTGTGCTTCCTCAAGCCTTACATCGTCGCTATCTGGTAGCTTAACAAATCTTCCAATTCTTTCATCCGCCAATGCGGTCGATAAAACAGCAAATTTTATTTTTTCTTCATCTAAATCTTCAATATCGAAATAGTCATTTTTTTTAATTATTTTATATACTTCTAGAGCTTCAATGTTTCTTCGTATATGCGTTCGTCGACTACCAATGATTTTTGCGACTTGAGCATATCTTTCTTTCGGTGATAATGCATCGCTAGTTGTAGCTAAAATTTGCTCCATATAACGGGCCTTCGCTAAAGGCTCCCACTGTTTTATGCCAGTAATATGTCTGAATCCAAGATATGGCAGAATACTTTCTCTACTTTCTCTCTCAACCACTGGTATAGAAGTAGGTTTTTTAGAAGTTGGAGAGCCAGCAATTTCGCGGATTCTAGCACCTGGATTAGATGCAGCGTTTGGGTTTTGTAGAAGTTTAAGTGCCGTTAATCTTCTATTGCCCTCAACGACGATGAACTTACCTGTTTTTTGGCCTTTAACATTAATCTGAGGTACAACAATTACGGGCTCGCCTATGAAATAATCATTTTGAGCAATTACATCCATCAATTCTTCTATAGAAGTCGTTTCGGAAATGTAATCAATAATGGACTTTTCATCGCGAGCTAGCGACTCTGGTAAACGTGGATTTAATTCATCTAGAATTAAGTCCTTTAAGGCAACATACTGTATGTCGTTAGACATAAAATTCCTTAGCGATTATATGTATTTCGGAGATTATCTACTTAATCACCTATGTTATGCAATCTATCGACTGGTATTGATTAGGTATGATTTGTACTAAAAAAAGCCCAACTTTTAAGTTAGGCTATTTCGTTGTTGCTAAATGGTGGCCGGAGCGGGAATCGAACCTGCGATGCGCGGATTTTCAACTGAAATAATTCGCCTATTAATCAATGAATTGGCTCGCCTTCACTCGCCAAAAACCGCTGAAAGATGGCAAAGTTGTCACGTTATGAAAGATTGTGTCAATTAACCCCCCAAAGCAGTCATCAATAGAATGAAAAATATCTATTTGAAATAGGACGTTCCGTATAGAATCTGCGTTATCGTATCGCTCTAACTTATTAATTATCACTAGAGTGTTTGACACAAACAAACTGAGGAAAAATCGCTTTGGCTCATCTGACAGACATGGAAGAACTGCTGGCAAAGATTCCAGGAACCGACATCCGCGAATACATGCGTGAAGCGATGAATTGCTATATGGCTGGAGCCTATCGTGGCGCCTTGGTTCTCAGTTACATAGCTTTATTCGACGACTTACTGGCTAAGCTGGCTGAGTTAGCAAGTGTAAATGCGGATGCTAAGTTAATATATATGGAGGCAAAAAAGAAGAGGACGGATCAAGATGTCTATGAAAGCTACCTTATAGATCAGCTAACATCTAAGAGTTTTATATCAGGCCTTGATTCTTCGTTTCTTACAACCCTTCGGACCCTACGTAACAAGTCGGCCCATCCTTCGGGCCACAAACCATCACCTGAAGAAGCGAGGTTTATTTACTTCGAAACCATTGATCGCTTCATATCGAAACCTGTACTTTCCACCACTTATTTAGTGGATGAGCTAGTATCAAGGTTAAAAAACAGTAATTTCTTTCCAAGCACAAACGTTCTAGATATCAGGAACGTTGTCAGCGACGAATTGGCAAGCCTGCACGAGGAGGCAATCCCACAGCTCGTGGCAAAAATGGCAGCTGCGGTTAAATCAACTGATGCTTCAATTGAGATGAATTCGAGCTTTTTTTTGATTGGTCTATCTAAGTTAGACAAGCCTTTAGTAAATTCTGCACTTCAAACCAAGTTAATTACATCTAAGGCAGATGATTCAGATTACCAGAATGTAATCACTCAAACAATCTCAGCTAATGGCAAACTTATATCTGGCCTAAGCGGGACTTCCATCAAACGTCTACGAGCAATTCTGGCAAAAAAAATATCTGAGATATCAAGTACACTCATTGAGACTAAGTTGTCGCACCCGACAAGCGCACTCATTTCGATAGGAGAGGCTATCCCTGAGTCTGATTTTCTGTCTACTTTCAAGCCAGAGATTGAAGCGCTATTTGAACAAAGAGCCCACTCAGAGTTTGTCGTGAAGCTGGTCAAGGACAAACCTAGCCTTCTACCGTTTTATTTTCCAATACTTCTCGCGAAAGCTGGATCTGGAGACTTCAATACTGCCAACTCCCTATCGAATGCTGTTGAATCGTTAGATGCCTCGCTCGGAGAAATTCTTTTAGATGAGCAGTCGTTGCAACTAATCTTAGCTGTCATACAAGCAGCAAAATGGGGGGCTTGGTCTGCAAAAGCATTAGTAAGTGCAAAATTCGCAGGAGTTCCTACCTTGAGATCGAAGGCCATCGCGTTCATCTCTTCAAACGAAGCGGCTGCAGCTGCAATTGTTGAGGCGAAGCTAATTGAATCTAAACCCATGAGCGAATTCATTGCAGCCAACCTTACGGATGAAACCGTCTAATTAATCGTTCACTCATCAATCATGCTGTGCAACTAAAATAAGTAAAAAAGTATTCTTTCATGGCGATTAGCACAAACTCAATAATTCATTATACCGGATCCTATAAAGCACTTGCATCCATATTGAAGGAGGGTTTTAGGGTTAAATACTGCCTCGAAAAACTTTACCTGCATGATGCAATTTCTAATGCAGCGCATCCCATGATTTCTTTTTGTGATATTCCCCTATCAGATTCAAAACAGCATTTTTCTGCATATGGGAAATATGGAATTGGTCTTTCGAAAGATTGGGCGATAAAGAATGGAATCAATCCAGTAATATATATAGACAAAAATTCACTATTTGCTAAAAGTATCGCAGTGTTTATAAAGGAAAGAAGAAAAGGTGACAGTAACCTAACTGAACAACAAAAAATCGAAATACTTCGCATTAAAAGTTATGCAAAAAATTACATTGGATTATTGAAGCGTAAAGGTATAAACCAAGATAACTATAAATTCTATGACGAGCGTGAATGGCGGTTGATTCCTGACAAGGAAACCTTAAACAATGAAAGATTCTCAATAAATTCTTCAGAATACAATAGAGATAAAGACGAGCAAAACAAGAAACTAGCTGACATTCGCATTACGTTTCAGGCGAAAGATATTTCATACATAATAGTAAAAGACACTTTACAAATACCCGAAATGGTGAATTTTTTACGCTCAACTTATTCTCATAGATGCACAGCTGAAGAGTTAGATATTTTGTTAACTAAAATTTGTTCTACTGACCAAATTATTCAAGACTACTAGTATCGTTTTACATGGAGATCTATTTGCTAAGTTGTTAAGGCGTCAAGCTGGAACCAGTTGCGATGAAGAAAGAACTAGGTGGTTGGAAAACGCGGTCAATGGTTGATCGGTATGCTAAGTTTGCAACAGAACATCTTGCACATGCAGCTAGTCGATTGGATATTGGCTCGCGTCACAATGTGATTGAATTGGCACAACTTGGTCAAATTCATCAAGAAAAAAAGGGCTTAACCGTTAAGTTAAACCCTTTTCAAATACTGGTGGCCGGAGCGGGAATCGAACCTGCGACACGCGGATTTTCAAAAATAACTTTGTAACAAATTTTATATATTAAACAATACTTTGCAATTCCCGCCAATTTGAATTGCAGCGTAAAACAATATTAAATAAATCATACTTAATCCTTTTTAGTTACGTTCGGGCTACGTAGTTGCATGTAAATTTTTATGGCTCACTGCCAATGTGTACATACTAACCTTCGTATTAATTAGCTTAATGTAGTGTATTGATCTCTAGGAAGGATTAACGGGCCTTCTTTAAAATCGGCTGGCAGTTTGTCGTTCATAAAATTGTTTGAATTTAGTTATAATAGGCATTGTTTGCTTAAATTCATTTAAGTTCATCTCTTTACGCATGTCCGTAAAACAGCTCACTAAATCAAATCTAATTTTTTGAGCTAAATTATGTATTTTATTTTTAAATTCTGGATCCACATTACCATCTAATAATGTTTTAGGTTCTGTATTTAATGCAAACGTTAAATCAGCAAGTTTATGTGTAACTAAAGTAAGCTTTTCAAAAGTTTCCTGTGAGAAATAAAATTCCGATAAATACACTTGGGTCTTCATTGGATAGAACAATTCATCGTCATCATAGGTCATTGGATCTCTTTTGATCATCACATACAAAGTCTCTCGCAATGTTCGATAAATGTCGAGTTTAGCCTCTAGTAGAACAATCTTGTTTTGATTCAAAGCTTCTTGAGCTTGTCTATTACCTGCTTTGGCACTATTTCTAGCCGCTAAATACGAGAAAAATGCTGATATAGCACTGATTGCTCCAATAACGTTTTGAGCAGAAAACCATTCATTAGACATCATTCATCCCCCCTAATTATTAGTCAGATAATAATACAATGTGAGATTGTGAAAACAGGTAAAGGATAAATACTATTTTTGATAAACTTAAAAAAACCACTGGTCTAAGAATCATGCACAGTGTTTTTTCCTCTTACTCTAAAGCGGCTGGAATCGAGTTTCATTAGACGGAGTGGTCGAGACAGTTGTCTGCACGCGTATTTTCAGAAATATCTTTGAAAATATAATATTAATCAATGCATTGCAATTCCTGTCCTATCTCAATGCAGCGTAAGCAGTTATGTAAAGCCCAGCAATGAACCTTTGTTACGTTTGGCTACACTTGTTAACGCTCATTATTCGATCATATTTGATGACTTTACATCCTCAGATTTTTATTCATTCACTTTATAAAGTTATATCGTTGAAAATATCAGTTTTGCAACTTCAGTGTTCATTAAATATTCCACTATTCCATGTTGGTTATCGCTTCTGTTATCGATATCGTTGTAGTTTTTCACAACAGGTGGACCCCTAAAATCACTTGCAAGAATAGGGTTCAAAGCTACCACATCTTGAGCATCTCTACCATTGAACCAAATCGGGATTCCCTCTAAAGACTTTCTTGGAGAACTGTCACTAGGCAATTTCTTAACTATTTCCTTAATGCCTAAGGGTGAACCAAGTGTGACAAATGCTTTGATATTAGATCTGTTTGCTCTATTAATTAGTACATTATATGCAACAATTGAACCTAAGGAATGAGCTACAACTACACACTCACTTTCAGTAGGTATTTCTTTATCTACTATATCATTGACTTTTAATCGTATTGCTTTATTAGTTAAATATAACCATACATCTTTAGTGAACTCTTCTATTAAAGCCGAAGCTACCCCTTTTATTCTATTCAAGAGTCTTAATATTATTAACACAACTCTCCAATTTTGAACTGCTTTGTCTGCAACAGTCTTAATGTTCTCTGCATTAATTTCCTTTTCGGTAATATTTTTATAGGCAGCCATTTCAAGCAATATATTTTTAGTGAATTCTGCTTCCGCTTCGCTGGGAACCGCCCCCTCAATTCCTTTATCCATTAGTTTCAGAGCGGAATTTCTAATCTTTTTTTCTGTAAGGTCGAAAAGCACATCTCCATAATAAGGAAATTTAAATTCTATTTGCTTTTCTAATTTTAGCTTAGCATTAATAAAACCTTCATTTAATGCTTCCACCCATAATTTTTTTAAGCCTGTTGGATCTTTTTTTTCCTGTGAACGACCATGAACAAAAATAATTATCATCTCAATTCCCCTTTTTTTAAAGCGGTGATCAAATCTTTTATATCTGTCGTACGAAACGCTATCCATTCTGAATTCAGACGTTTATAACTTGCTTCTTTAATTGCTGGATGAATTTCATTTATGTAGCTGGATATCATAGACCATCCTATTGTCATCATGGGACAAAATGGTGCAATTCTTGTATTTGGTTTACGATCATCAACCAATATACCTGCCAGCATTGCATTATCAAAAATTATGTTCGCTTTGAAAATACTGTTTTTATAATATCCTCGATATTTATGAAGCCACTTGTAAATTGATTTTGCACCCTTAAAGTTACCGGATAGAGCGTATGCATATGATCCGTATATACCTAAGGTAGGATCGATTTCTTTATGAGACCTAACGAAATCCGCAAAGAAATCTGTCTGGTCTACAAGATGTCTCAGCTTTCCTTTAATTGCAATTTTTGAAATAATTGCTCTTCTCAATAACACTTCTTTTTGTAATGACTCATCCACCGAAGAGTCAAAGTGGATGGCATTTACGCGGCTGTTCTTAATTAAAACTGTGCCTACATAGCTAACCATAATAGGTAAAACTGTAGAAATTCCATTAGATAATGAAACAATCATACTTCTACCTAAGATAGGAGTGTTTGACCTAAATTCTAATGAAATATGTGATCCATATTTAATTTTTTTAATTTCAACTTTAATTTGTTTTTGTAGATCATCACTAATAATCACTTCATCGACAGTATCTCCATAAATCTTATATATACTTTGTTCACGATTAATATTTTCAAATTTACTTTTTAAAACATATTCATTTACCTCATCATAGATTTTTAATTGTTTGAGGTATCTCTTTAAATTTGGGTTTTTTAACGTTATGGATTCACTATTTGAAAAGAAATCGTTTAGTTCGATGAGGGGATTTCGAGGAGAAATTTTTGACCTGTTAAATACTTCAATCGCTTGAGGCTCATTTTTTTTTATTTTTCTAATTTTGAGTTCGGGTTTGTTTTTTTCTATAACAAATCCATCTACAGATTTTTTTGATTTTATTTTTGCGTTAACTAAACGTGACTTATTCCTAACAATTGGTACAGCTATACTATGTAAATCTTCTCGAACTCTAATTACGTCAGGTTTATCTTTTCTAATCGCACGGCGGCTAAAATATACATTTTCAGATGCTGATTGATCAAAAACTGTAGTTTTATTATATTCGAGCAAAACACTTTTAAGAGAAGCTTCAGTTGCATATCCGAAAAATTGCGGAAGGGCTGAAGTGATATAGATATCCGGTGTTTGATCGAAATTTTCTGAAATGATATTTGCTCTAGTAGGAACTTCAAAATCTAGATATTTTTTAACTTTCTCGGAAGTTATAACTAGTCTTCCATTTGATAATGCCTCGCAAACGACATGTGGAGAACTGTTTAATGCTTCAAGCAGTATTTGCGTAAAAAAACCGTTTCCACCATATTCTTTTGCTGTCTGTGATACTTCCGTGGCATAAAAAACATCAACCCTTGCAATTTTTTGTTTTGTAAAGCCTGTTTCAAAGGCTGGTATTCCTATTTTTTCAGCAAGTCCCGAGTCTAAAGCGACCTGATTACGACAAGCATCCGAGATAATAATTACATGATTTATCGGGAGTTTATAAGCATTTGCAATAGTTCCAACTATTGAGATAGCCTCATGTATATATTTGTGAATATTGGATAAAAGTAAAAGCTCATCACCTCCGCTTTTTACAAAGCCATGCCCTGAAAAAAACAAAATTAATAAATCGAAACCACCTCCACCCCCACCACCTTCTGTTAATAATTCGTTAACAGCATTTTGAACATCTACAATTGTTACCTCAGTTCCGTCAGCGTCAGTCAGTACCTTTTTACAAACTTCAACATCGGAAAAATTTTTTTGATTTTCTAGCCAGTTCGAAAAATCAATAGCTCCTTGAGCAGCCCCATTTAAGAGATCTAGAATTCCTGTTTTGTTTACCCCAACGGCTACTAATCCAATTTTTTTCATAATATCCTAAGTCTAATTTTTTAATTAGCACAAAGTTTTACTACCTTACTCTGATCCAAAATTATTGTAAGTAGATTATTAGTAACGTATGTTTAAAGTAAGGCTTTGGATTGAATGTCTTTTTAATTTATCTATACCAATCTAGGGTAATATAAATTATATTTTCTATAAGCAGAAAGTCGCAAACTTATTCAATTCGTCAAACATTAATTCTTGACAGCACTTATAATCCATTTTAAATATTCCTGCTGATCAAATGTTAGCCCTTGTCACAACTCCTCTAAAATCTCTATTTTGCACAGATATCTTCAGGGCATTAATTTTGATCAATTGCTTGTCACTAATTACTATTGTAGCCAATTGAGAAAAGTCTCCGGTTGGAAAACGTAACAATTTAGAAAAAACTAAATTTCATTTTTTTAATATGCATCACCCGACAAAACAATCACATCATAATTGCTCCCGAGCTCACACTGTAGTAACAATTCTTTCCAATCTTCTTCTGGCATAACTCGCCGAGTTTCATATATCACAAATAAAAGATTCTTCCATTGGGGACATTTATAACCACTTGTGTCTGCTAGAATTTCATCTACGACTCTTTTAGCGTCTGTCTTTGTTTCGACAAATTTGTATTCAATTAAAGTTTTAATTGAAGGAATCCCACTATCTGGTTCAAAATTCTTTATTGGCTTGGTAAGTGCAGGCTTTCGTTTGAGATCTAAAAAGTGACATTTTAATATGGCTTCAATACGATCATGAACTACAGCTTCTTTATCTGGCAAATTAGTAAATATATTTGAATCGCAAATTGCATATACAGACCGTCGAATTACTGACTTTAAATCTCGAATCTCGGAAGTTGAACTATCCCTTAGGCCATTTACACTGGCAATACTATCAAGATACATTCGAATTACTTCACTCCAAGCTAAATACGGTTCATCTAAACCCATTTTGCTTTCCGTAAAATTCTCTTTTGCACCTTCGTAAATAGTATTTACTTGTCTATGCGTTTCCGTAAGATTGAGGCTTTCCAGTAAAACCAGAAGTTCAACAAATGCTTTTTGAACATAATAGCGAGCAGTTTGATCATCTTGATCAAATTGCTCTTTTTCTTCATGATTATAAAGAGAGCTCATAAAGTAATTGCTCGCTTCACGCAAACACTTTTCAATTGATTCTATTGCTGTAATCACATTCATTATTTTAATAATTCTTTAGGTTTCTAAACTATTCTTGGAAATATGTTTGTATTTGTAATTTAAATAATCAATGGTCTCAAATTGGTTGTTTAGCAAAGCCTCATTCAGAATTCTAAGAAGTGAAAATTGTAATTCGTGCCTCAAAAAATTATTACAAGTGCATTGATCAGCATGCTGTTGTTTGTCCCAATAACTACCATTAATTCGATAGAACCAACCATTGTTCACCCCCACTCCACTTACTAGGTGTCCTGGATGCTCTAGAATCAATCCTGAGACACACACTATATGAGCATTTATAAGTTCAATAACTACCCCTTTTTCAAACTCATAATTGCCTCTTAATTCAGGGATATTAATTAATCCATCTAGCTCTAAAATAATAATCTTGTATTGGCGTAATAACTTGGTCACTTCCCGCAAACTAAATCGTTTATCAGTATTTGCATAATATACCTCCTCAGGCATCCTATAAAAAGGGACATTTTGAAAAAGAGAATTCGAGTTACCCCTGTTTTCAGCAATCCAATATTCTTTATAAAGTGTTACTTTTGGGTGAAGATGCTTAATAAAACGAAAATCGTATTCAGGGATGTCTAGTCCACGCCTATAACTTGGAATTGGGTCATTATGTAATGTTTTTTTCCAAGGTAAGTCAAGCAACGCTTTTAAAATGAAGTCTTTTTCCCTTGAAGGAAATATATCATCAACATTAACCAAACTGTATTTTGTGCAAAAATCATTAATAACTTTTTGGTCAATCTCAAAATGAGCCGCTATAGCTTCGGAGGGTAATGCTCCTTTCAGAGTTCCTGCAAGCCAGGCTGCTTGTACTTGGGGTCGTATTTGTGACTTTTTGTCAATTGTTTCAGATAAATCATATATATCGACGCCTGCTTTTTTCAGTTTGGCAATTTCAATTATGTATACATGACCGAATTGATTCGAGCTTTTAACATAATTTGCCTCTTTATGTATGAGCCATACTGGATTCTCTTCAAAATCTTCACACATGCTAATTTTATAAATTTCTTTATACTTATTTGAAGCAAACCAGCAAGCTATACTTGGCTTCTTTGTTAAATCCACAAAAAATGATCTCCAGCCATAATGCTGTAGGATTGCTTGCGATTGCTCTATGCTAATAGCATGGTAATTTCCCCCGCCAAAAGCTCGAATTATGGCTCTAGAATAGTGGGACCACTTAAACATTAATGGCGGAATGCAACCATGCCTACTGAATGATGAAGGTATGTTCACGTTTCCATTAATATCAACATAATGATTATTTTGCCCCCGAAAAATGTAATCACCATTGTCATATTTTGCCAACTGCTCTTCGAGTTCTCCAAGCGTCGAAATCACAACCTTATTCATACGTTTTTATTGTAAAAATATATAAAACTTGTACATTATTTTCTAAGAATCTAACTCATTACTCGCGCTTCTGTTTTCTTGAATAAATCTAATGCACTAATTGGCTGAAATTGTTCAGTAGATAATCTAACTTCAGAGAGCACATGCTTTTGACCTTCACATTCATTTTGCTCTTTTTCCCATCCTAATACGTATAATAAAGCGTTCATACTACGTGCAGCATCTAACGCACGGTCTTCTTGATGTAAGAATAATAATATTGAGAATTGTCTTTTGTGATGACTATGTAATCTTGTTAATGTTTGTAAGAATCTGGTAAAGGTTCTATAAGTCGTCTGATCCATTTCCTGAGCGGGGTCATCCATTGCAATTAAACTAAAACGCAATCTTCCATGAGAAAAATATCGCATAAAGAACCATGCTAAACCTAACAAGTGAACTTCAGCCTGATTAAATAAATAACGTGCCAATATCTGACGGTCATGTTTCTCAGCAACAACACGCATTTCATTGTTGCCTCGGGAAAGTTTAAAATCAAACTTCGGTTCAACAACTAAGTTCCATCTTGCAGGCGTTAATGCACATAACAATTCCGACCATACTGCTTGCAAAGTTTTCGGCATATGAGCTTGTACAATTTTCATGCAAGAGGTATCCAACACTTTTTTAACAGCTTGCCAGTGTTCTGGTGCCTCCCAAACTAGATTTGCATCTGCTATCCGAGATAAAACCTGCTGTGCTATTCGTTCTATATCTGCATCATCATTGTCAGATAATGGAGGTAAGATCGGCAAAACCTGAAGATTTTTCAACACATCAAAGACACGTTGTTGTTCTAGCGGATCCTTCAACCAAGACTCCATAGTAATATCTGTATATAAAACATCTCGCAACAACTCAGTAATTATCTCGCGTCTTTCCATAGATAAGGGACATTCTGCTTGCCCAAGTTTGACCAAATGTGTTTCAATTTTTTTAATATTTGTATTTACTAAAGTATACTGTTCTCGTAGTTCCTCTAGTTGTTTGTCATTGACATCATTTACCTCAAGAGTTATTTTTAATATCCCACCTTGATCTGTATGATCAGCAGCACAAGTAGGGCATTCAGCGGGATGTGTGATGGCCCAATCTTGTAAAAACTGTTTAGTTCGCTGTAAATGTTCCTGCCTGCCCCGCAACGCCTTTCCCTGCACAGCTAATTTGTCGCGTATCTGTTGTTCTCTTGAAATTAAGATTCCTAACTCAGCTATTTCCTGAACTGTATTTGGCAACTCCGCTGCTTCTGACTGAGTGATAAGCCAAGTTGACCATATTCCAATATCTGTAATAACTAGATCTATATCACTCAAAGAACCTACTTGAGCTTTTATACGATCTAACGCTTTTTGTGTTTCTTCAGTTAGCTGTCTACGGCGGTTTATTCTTGTAAATAAAGAAGAAGCTAACGCTTTGGAATCGCCTGAACGTACAAATTCACTAAAAGAATTTTTGACATTTTCATCCGTCCAATACTTCCAACTAGCATATAAATGTAGCCAATTACGCCCCTGAACTTCAAGTAATCCTCCCATGCGATTTAGCCAAACCAAAAGGGATGGGGATGGATAAATAAGTTCTTTGCTCAAAACCTTTTCTAGGACGCGTTCACGAAGAGTTTCTATCTTTCTAATCGCTAAGTTCAATCCATATTCAACTAGAATAGCTTGTCGACGGGCATGTTCTTGTTGATATCCAAACTCTGCCTTTTGCTGAGCAATATCAGCCAATGTAGAATATCCACGCAATACTCTTGCAGCTAAAATTTTTCTATCTAAACGTGCAAATTGCTGACTATCTTCCTGCTCAAGTAATGTTCCTTCCATTGCTTGTAATTGCTTATTAACCACCTCGATTTGATCAGTAGGAGGTGTCCATTTTTTACCATCTAAAATCACCTCAGGATTTGTGGCTCCAGATTTCAAAGGTCTTAACACAGACTCCGAATAAGGCTTGCGTGAAATAAGATCAGAATCTTTTAAGTATTCTTGATTTCTTAAAGATGTTCCACATAACGCCAGTGATAATGCCTCAAAAATTGCTGTTTTTCCTGTTCCATTAGGACCAAATACCACTTTAGGTACCACTTTGTTTTCATCCAATGGGGAACGAAGCCACAATTCGCAAGATTCAATGTTACGGAAGTTTTTCACAGACAAATGTTGTATTGAATTCGGTGATTCTGGATAGGGCTCAGCCTCAGATGTTAATGGCTCCGCAAACGCCTGTTCTACGATTTTAGCGGCTATTTCAACCTCTATAGGATTTTTGAATTGCATAGAAAATGTTCGTAACATATCTGCGACCTCGCCATTTGCAGAATGCCAAAGGGACATCGAGTCGTGATTCATACGGAATAGTTTTCGCGTTTGAAGCAGCAATTGAGGCAAAAGATTTTTTAAGATTGCATCCTGCACTCCATCTAAGGAATTATAGAACACGACATTTAGTGCTATTTCCTCTGAAAACCCACTTTGTTTTCGTCTTTCCGAAATAGCAGCCTTCCAGTTATCAGCTAATTCATCTTTAACTAACCATAATAATCCAACTTGCCAAGGGCCATTAATATCTGATTTAGTAGGCAAATATGCAGGTTGAAATTTATCAGAAATTTTTAAAGCCTGACGTATCTCCGTGTTCAAATCATTCTCAGGATGATGCTCTAATACAAACAAAGCCAAACCAATTTCTGAGTCAAGCAAAAGACCAGCATTATCGCCCGTTTGTAAAAAGTCTTTATTCGAGACATTACTCCATCGAATTAAATTGCTATCGTCTTGACTCTCTACTAATTCAATCTTTAAAGATTCTCTATAAAGAATCGATATTGCATCTCTTACTGAATCTAGCAAATTCATGATTTTGCCCCTTGCAAAGCCGAAAAATCAACAATGCCGATATTTTTGTAGTCTGCTAAACGCGAGTGCTTCATTAGCTTGCCTACAGCTTGACGTAAAATTTCTGAAAAATTATCTTCCAATACAACTGAGTCTTTGTTATGTAAAGGCAAAATATCAAGCTTCATAATATCTCCCTTTCGTTCCCAATTATGGTTATCTGCCAAAGTTCTTAGTGCAGATAAATTAGGTAATTGGTTTTGTGCCAAGTAAGGCAAAGGCAAGACCAAATGTCGAGTTTTTTCATTCCATAATCCTCCAGGAAAACGACTAGCATCCCAAGATTCGCCGATATTATTAATGGTTAAATTTAGAAGCAGTTTAGTCGCTATTTCTAGATCTAGCCGAGCAGCATCCTTATAACTCCACGGAATATGTTCATCCCGTCTATCAGTTGGGATTGCTTCTAAAGCACCGGCATTTACAAAAAACTGTGTGACTCCAGAGTTAAAACATAAACGAGTCCAAACTGGCAAAAAATTATCAAACCAAGAATTGATCCAGTAGTTACAGACAGGTGATTGTAGGCTTTCTAATATTAGATCAATATCAATTGCTGGTATATTTGGAAGATTTTTAAGGTGGTTGAGGCCAAAGATAGTTTGTACCCATAAAAATAATTCATCAGTGGTATAACATTGCTCAAACTGAACTTTTACTTTTGCATCGTCGACTTTGACACCATATCGTCCAATAACTACTGCATGCCCTCGGTTATTATGTTTTACATCAATAATACTTAGCGCTTCGGGGGTTGATAATAGCGCCTTATCTTTGGCAAGTTGTTTTAACCAGGTACGTAAATATCCTTCCGAAGCGCTCCAACCACAAGTAAGCAAAGGTCTCAAACTAAAATGTGAGTTCAAAAAGGCTTTATGTTGCTCAAAATTCTTTCCTATACTTCTTAATTCACTGGTTGTAATCTTAAAAGTATTACAATGATTATTTGTTAATTTTCCTGCACAGCCATGGGGTTTAATAATTAGTATAGAATTATCACCAGGCGGTAAGTTTTCAGGTTGCGTCCATGTTCGATGCCACTCAATCCAAGGTTGCTTCTTTTGTAAAATTCCTCCTGGATGTGCTGGCATGCCTACACTTTCAAGAGCTGTTTCTAGAATACAATCCCAATTTAGAGACCAGAGTGCATGCCAGCCACCTTCACGTGCTAATCGTGCAATAACTCTATGACGCGGTGTATTACCACGTAAAGGAATTTTCGTTCGGCCACGCCATCTAGCATCTGAAGTAATCCCAAGTACAACTGCAAGTGCTTTTTTTGCCTCTTCTGGCTTTTTTACTAGCTCAAGCTGAGTAATCATCTCATCAGCCCACCTATAAAGGCTAGCAGCCTTATTCGGATCTATTTTTTTTATAGCTGGTGTGCAACCGAGACTAATTTCCATGCTTATCTGTAAACTAGCCAGCTCCTGTACCAATTGTGGTGGCATGGGAACAATACCTGCCGACATTCCTGCACCAATTAGTAAAATAGGCCTTGTTGCAGGATTAGGATTCGTTATTGAAAAAAATTTATTAGGTAGCTGCATCTTATTATTATTTAGGTTAAAGGCCTTCAGCAATTGAAATACACTCTACTTAGAATAAGTAAAATTTTGCCTAGAGTGGATAACTAGGGCAATCCCATAATATCTAATCCAATTCTTAGTAAATAATAACAGCATTCACATCTGTAGGCGTTGCAATGATATCTACGTGATCACTCTCAATAATTTCACTTTCAATACAGCACATTTTAAATTTCTTTCCGCTTCCACAAAAACATTCTGCATTTCTTCCAATTTTCTTGTAATTTGGATTTTGAATTATTTTTTTTGAAAATTTTAATTTCCCAAAATCAAGAGGCTTACAGTGTTGAGAACTTAAGAGTTCGGATAAAAATCTAATAAGTTTGAATTGTTCTGCATCATCTTCATACTTAACTACGCAGCACTTATCAGCAGGATTACTCACTATTGAAATGTGATCTATTTGAGTGATATTTTTACCAATTGCAATTGCCATCTCACCATAATAAAGCTCACCTTTTATGTGGTTGCAATCTGTTGTATCTATATCTTTCCCGCATATACTGCATTCAAAATGTTCTACAATCGCGCCCATACTGAAAAATACATTGTATGGATATAACCTCTCAAGTTCTATTAACTGATTTTCAAAAAAACTTAACGACTTAGTTACATCATGTCTTTTTAAAAATCTAAATAAATTTATTGCGTGCTGGAGGGCCACCCATGAGTCAGCACATTTATTTTTTTTAATTAACTCCCAAATATGAAAATATTTAATTAGAAAATCTATAAAAGCGTTTAGAACATACAGCTCATTTAAGACCTTCTCATCTTTTTTTAATAAGTCTCTTTTAAATGCTTGTATGCTATTTTTTTGTGGTTTTAGGACGTCTAATGCAGACTCAATTTGACCATTATTTAAATAATTAAGTGCATCTAAAACAAATGGTTTTAGCTCAACAAATTGATCTAAAACGGCTGTTTCAAATTTCATTATTTATCTGTGAGCTTATTAATATCAATTTTTTTAATTATCTTTATTAAGGTTTCTGAATCCCCAACAAAGCTGAATTTCTTGTTTGTGCCATTTTTCGCATCTTTAAACATTACCTCTAAATGTACCCGGGCTGTTTCACCTTTCAATAACCCTTTGGATTTATCAAATAAATAACTTGATACAAGGTTAAGGTAAATGGGTAACGTTATATCTGTGGCAAGAAAAACTAATGGAAGCCAATAATCGCTTGAACGTAAAACTAAACGTTTATCTGAACGTCTTTGGTCAACCTTGAAGTTAGGGTTATTTATTCGTATCCATTTAGCGAAATCGCCTGAGTCTGGTTGTGATACCAAAGTTGATGTATCTCTGTAATTTTCTGGAATAATTGCTAAACCAGTTGGGTTTGAATCTATGAAATTTTGGAATTCAATATCATCTAAAGTTTCTTCTTTTTCGATGTCTTCATGTTCCAAATGTTTCATAATAAAACTCCTTATTTTTATTAATTAAATTCATATGTTTTTTCACCTAGCGTAATAACAGTTTTTACGCCGCGTTTAATCAACTCCATTCCTAAATCCCCTGACTCTTTTACACTTTCTGGGATTAAGGATGCATATACATTTATACCGCCATAAAAACACAATCTAAAAAGACGTAACCCAAATTGATCCGTATCCGTTATTTGGTAATAAAAAATCTCCGGATTGTTCCCGAAACGTTCTTTTCCAAGAAGCTCAAGATCAACTTTATCTTTTATAAATTGTTGGAAATTTTTAGGATTATTTTCATCGTGATGTATGAAGCCAAGCATTGGTTTTATATTGCCAACAAATGCGTTTTTAAAATGATGAAAATATAACCCTCGAACAATATAATCAAAACACTTATTCAATCTTTCGATATCTGGTGTGCCCCAAATTACTTCTATAAATTTATTATTCTTCAACTCAATTACATGAAGCTCCTTTTTCTTAATAAAAACTTTATCAAGAAGTCGGTTCGAGCTTCTGCGAATTGCACGATCTACTTCTCCAAATTTATGTCGATACCCGATGGAGTTATTACCTATTATCCCTGCTAGGCTTACCATAAGAAATTCATCATCTTGTGATTTAGCTAAATTATGAAGTTCACAAGAAGGGATGGTTATTAAATTAGTCCTATAATTTTCGCCCTCAACGTCTTTGCGTTCTGGGAATAGATTAAGTGGGGGAACATGCTCCCTAGTTGTTGCCAATGTTTCACACATATAACATCTATGCATAATGATCTCCTAGTAATGTTTACCATAGTACTAAGTACAAACGTTGTTACGGATTAGCCATTACAGTTTCAAATTTCAATCATTCACATCAAATATAGTTTTGTGCATTAACGTCATAAAAGATAATTGCAATATCCTCTCCAAAAATTTCTATTCCTTACAAATATTATTCACTATTCCAACTAAACACTTTAACTGATTGTGCTGAGTTAGCAATTAATTCTTTTTGCGTTAGCTCTGCTCTGGATTTAACATTATTAGTTGGAAAATTATTAGCATCCCCTTCCCTGTGCACTCTTCCTGAATACCATAGCTGACCATTTTTAATAAACAACCGATCCATAAATCTTGGAAATCCATAACTTGAAATACCAGGCTCCGACATTTCAGCACTGACATAAATAGTATCTTTGTGGAAAATATCTCTGTATTTCAATACAGCAAGATGTGACCTCCCTGTCCCGCTTCCACCTAAACAACCCACATCTAGATTGAAAAGCGCTACAAACTCTTTCTCACCCTCTTCGACTTTATCAATATCGATCTCTACTATATTCTTGCGATTCATCGAAAAATCACAGCCAAGCGTTTCAGCATAAGCCCGTAACATTTTTTCAATTTTAGCTTTTGGTGGTGCAGTTGGTTTCAAAGCATCCTCTATACTTGGATCTACAACTTTTATTTCGTTTGCAGATTGTGCCGATGATATGTAGCTGAAGAACATTAAGGCAATGGCGAAACTTTTTAGTAATTTCATTATGTTCCTGACTTGTTTATTGTATTTGTTTAAGAATCAATTGATCCACTGCTCTTTTAGTATCTTGGTATTCCTTCTGGCATCTTCGAGCACGGCTTTCTGGCAATTTAAGCTGTCGGGCACTATCTATAAATAAGGCTTGATTGCTTCCATATGCGAGACAAACCCGATTAAAAACTCGTTGTTCATTGTAAGGATGCTCATCCGCGAACAAATCGTTTCCATACATGAATTTATTAAAACCGCTCGTCCTCTTCCCCCAATCATGGGCTAAGCTTCCGACGATCATTGCCTTACCCTGTTGAGGTGATTTTTTAATCAGTTCTAACATAATGATGGTGGCTATGCTGTCTGCCGCATCTTCCTGATTGCCAATAACAGGAATGCTCTTTACATGAATCATGGCATGTCCCAATTCGTGCAACAGCAGCGCTAGCAACACACCTGTTTTAAGTACAGAGCGTGAATGAATAGTCTCTCTGGAATATAAGTAATCAATTTCTGAGTTAGCACTGTTGATATACTCATAACATAAGGTGATTTTGTTTTGAGCGGGACTATAGAAAGCATTAACGAAACCACACTCCCTTGATTCGAAAATTAGCTCAGCACTCATCGGTTCCAAAATCACATCAAACAATCTATTCTTTTTCAACTCCTGCATGAACAAATACTCATTAACGAATCTTTGGCTTGGAAACACTGCCACCTTATCTGCTGCATTTGATAGGGATGGAATCAATAGAAAAACAAATGCGAAGCAGTTTAGAAAGTCTATTCTGAGTTTATTGTTAGTTTGCACAGTCCCCGCCTTGTCTTAGAGTATTTTTGTTCGTAATTAGTAAACAATCACGTTATTACTAAAAACGTAATATACACGATTAAGTTGACAAAAACGATTTTGCGATTTTCGTAAGCAAGACTGATACTTCTGCTATGGAACTAGGCAAGATTATCAAAAAGTTGCGTGAGCAACGGGGCTTGAACCAAGACGAGTTGGCGTTTAGGACTGGAACGTCCGCTGCCAATATATCCAGAATCGAAAATGGTAAGCATGGTGCCGGTGAAGAATTATTAGCGGCACTAGCTAAAGAGTTTGAGCTTAAGATTTATCAGTTAGTCGCTTTAGCTGAGGGTGTAGACGATCCGAATATACCCAAGCTATCAAATCCAGATGAAGAAGCTGTTTTATCTGCGTTTAGAAAAATGTCCGACAAAAAGCGTGAGTTATTCAAAGCAATTGGAATTGAATTTACTGCTTAATTCAAAATAAATGCATTAAATATTCAATAAATTATAAATTTGAAGAAATACTTCGATTTACTTCAAATTCCTTCACATTTACTTCAAGCACCCTTCAACATTACTTCAATTTAGCTTCAATGTTTTCTTAAAAATACATATTAAACAATAGGTTATGTTTAAATAGTGCTTGACTATTGGTTTTCAATTACGTAATCTAACCCTACAGATTCATCAACTTCGAAATAGTGAGTCTCGCGTCTTGTCTTGAAAGATGCTTATCCGAACGTCCGGTTAGGATAAATGTAATCAGAGGTCATCTGTCTTGATGGGTGAGTTCAAATCGGTTCGTAACTATTCATTGTATTTATTTTAATGAAGAGAGTTACGGGCCTGTCACGTTCGTACCTCTCTGATATTTATTTAGCAGAGGTCACGATATGCACTATTTACATCAACGCTATTTTGAATCGTTGTCCTTAGTATTGGACAGATCCATCCACGCATTCCAATCAACAGCATCTTGTTTGGTATCAAGTCTGAATTACGGTTCGGCCTTTAGATCGTTTGCACCCACATGAATACCCTCACCTTGCAACAAGCTGCTGCGCTATTGAAGATGCATCCTGTGACTTTACAAGGTAAGGCGAAGGCTGGGCTTGTGCCTGCCAGTAAACCAGGACGCCGATGGGTCTTTATTGAGATTGACCTAATCGAATACATGAGAGCACAATATCAGTGGCGGGCGTTGCAGGGTGATAAAAAGGAAACACTATGTCACTCTACAAACGTAAGGACTCGTCCCTCTGGTGGCTTAAGGTCACCATCGGTGGACGAACAATACAACGCAGTACTGGGATTGGCGATAAAACAAAAGCCCAGGAATACCACGACACGTTAAAAGCACAGTTGTGGCAACAAGAAAGGTTAGGCGTTAAGCCAACCCGATCTTGGCGTGAAGCGGTTGTCCGTTGGCTCACAGAAACTTCAGATAAGGCGACACACAAAGAAGATATTCGTAAGCTTGCCTGGATGGATCAGTATCTAGGCAATCTCTCGATTGATGACATCAATCAAGATGTCATTGACCAGATTCGCAGTGTGAAGGTGAATGAAGCCTCTAAAGCCACGACCAACCGATATTTGGCACTGATACGCTCTATTCTGATTCGCTCACGGGATGAATGGGAATGGATCGACAAAGTACCAAAGATAAGGCTCTTCAAAGAATCAAATAGTCGTGAACGGTCATTGACCTTTGATCAGGTAAAAACATTGATGCTCGAATTACCAGCGCATCAACGTGAGACGGTGATGTTTGCTTTAGCCACGGGTTTAAGGCAACGTAACGTGTTAGAACTGGAATGGTCACAAGTCAATCTTGCATTGCGTCATGCATGGATACATGCAGCGCAATCCAAGAATCGCAGACCTATAGCAATTCCTCTGAATGATACTGCCATGCATGTATTGCAGCGTCAGATCGGTAAACATGCAACACGGGTGTTTACTTATGCAGGGAAACCGCTAAAGGCTGCGAATACCAAAGCGTGGAGTAATGCATTAAAACGTGCTGGGATTACGGATTTCCGCTGGCATGATTTAAGACATACCTGGGCCACGTGGCAACGACAAGCTGGTACACCGACGCATGAGTTACAACGCTTAGGTGGCTGGAGAACAGGTGCTATGGTGGAGCGTTATGCGCATCTTGCACCTGAACATTTGGCAATTGCTGCGGGACGACTGGATTCGAGGTTCGAGGGGTACGATTTAGCTACGGTAGATCAGAAATGAAAAAAGCCCACATCTCTGTGAGCTTTTAAATACTGGTGGCCGGAGCGGGAATCGAACCTGCGACACGCGGATTTTCAATCCGCTGCTCTACCGACTGAGCTATCCGGCCAGCTACAGAATAATTATTGAGTTACATAATTATTTGCAAGTCGCGCATTATAGCAAACTTAATATGAATTTACACAGACAAGTACAATTTAATTCAAAGTTTACGTGTTAAGTTAATTTAATTGTTTTATGATGATATGAGTAACAATCAGCTTGCTGCTGCCATTAACAAGTGGCACGGCTATTTTAAGTTCGAATTGCGTCAATAAAATTAAAAGGAGTTTGATATGGGTATGTTTTCATTTATTAAAGAAGCTGGCGAAAAACTATTTGGTATTGGCGAAGCAAAAGCCGCTGAAGAAGTGGCGAAAAAAGCACCAACACCTGTAAATGTAGACGCAGCTAATAAGGCGGCGGCTGATGCGATTGCAGCTTATGTTGCCAAAATGAATTTAACCGCACAGGATTTAACCATTGGCTTTGATGGCGCATCTGGCACGGTGATTGTGCAAGGCATGGCCGATACACAAGAAACCAAAGAGAAAATCTTATTATGCTGTGGTAACGTAAAAGGCGTTGAGCATGTGCAAGATCAATTAGGCGTGATAGAAACAGAAGCCGAGCCGCAGTTTTATACGGTTGTGAGTGGCGATACTTTGTCAAAAGTGGCTAAAGAATTTTATGGTAACGCAAATGCATATATGAAAATATTCGAGGCGAATAAGCCAATGTTGAGCCATCCTGATAAAATCTACCCCGGTCAATCTTTACGTATTCCACCGCAATAATTTTAATACAATAATCAATAAGGGAGTTTCACCATGAATACATTTTTACGCGCATTATTAGCTGGCGCTTTTGCCATGTCATTATTAGCTGGTTGTAATAAATCGGATGACAAAGTTGAAAACATGAAAGAAGAAATGGGCGAAGCGGTAGACGCCACTAAAGCAGCAGCTGGCGCTGTGGCATCAGAAACTAAAGATGCCGTGACTGACGCTGCAGAGGCAACATCTGAAGCGGCGGCGGAAGCAAAAGAAGAAGCCATAGATGCCGTGCAAGCCGCTAAAAATGCGGCTCATGAAGCAACTAAATAATCACGTAGGAATTTCAAGCTATTAATTAAGTTAACACTATATTTAGCCCATAAATAACCCGTAAAGCCGTGAGGTTTTACGGGTTAGTCATTTACACTTATAACTATGAATCAATTTAAAATTTCGCCATTAAATAGCCCGTTAGAATCAATCGCTTTGCAAGCTTCTCTACTGCAAAAAATTCAGCAAAAAACCAAACCGCTTGGCGCGCTGGGTGAGTTAGAAAATCTCGCATTGCAAATCGGATTAATCCAAAACAAGCTCACACCGCAATTAAAAAATCCCACTATTTTGGTATTCGCAGCAGATCATGGCATCGCCAATCAAGGCGTCAGCGCTTTTCCGCAAGCGGTAACTGCACAAATGGTCATCAACTTTTTACAAGGCGGTGCGGCGATTAATGTATTCGCCAAGCAAAATAACATAGCCTTACGCGTGATTGATGCGGGTGTGAATCACACTTTTGCGCCTGATGTTCATTTAATTAACACGTTAATTGATGCAAAAATCGATTACGGAACGCGTAACTTTTCAATTGAACCAGCGATGAGTTTAACGCAATGTGAGCAGGCAATCGCAAAAGGTGCCGCGCTAGCAAAAGCTGAAATAGATAATGGCTGCAATGTGCTGGGTTTTGGTGAAATGGGCATTGGTAATACTTCATCTGCCAGCTGTTTAATGAGTGTATTGTGCGCCATGCCGGTTGAGCAATGCGTTGGTCGTGGCACGGGCTTGGATGATGCAGGAGTTGCGCACAAAACGGCCATATTAAAACAAGCCATTCAGCAACACGCTTTGGACGAACAAGACGTGATACAGACTTTAGCGGCCTTTGGCGGCTTTGAAATTGCCATGATGACAGGCGCGATGCTGAGCGCCGCTGAACATAAATCGCTATTAATCATTGATGGATTTATTGCCACCGCTGCTTTGTTGGCCGCATATAAGTTGCAACCAAATATTCTGGATTATTGTGTGTTTGCGCATTGCTCCAATGAAACTGCGCACCGCCAAATGCTGGACTATCTAAAAGTAAAACCCTTGCTGAATCTCAATTTACGATTAGGCGAAGGATCTGGCGCGGCATTGGCTTATCCGCTGATTGAAGCCGCCGTTAATTTTTTAAATGAGATGGCTAGTTTCGCCAGTGCAGGCGTCAGTGAAAGCGTCGCCAGTCAGCCTGAGAAGACGACTTAATGCAAAAAGAATGGCAATATTTTTTATTGGCTTTAGGATTTTTTACACGCATTCCCGTACCTACTTTTACGCATTTTCAAGAGTCTGATTTAAACCATTCCGCCAAATATTTTCCGCTTATTGGCATTATTGTCGGCTCGATTGGCGCTGTTTTCTTTTATGCTGCCAGCTTGATTTTCCCACAGACTATCGCTGTGTTAATCAGCATGGCCTCAACCATTTACCTCACAGGTGCTTTTCATGAAGACGGTTTAGCTGACAGCGCAGATGGCATTGGCGGCGGTTGGGAGCGTGAGCAAATACTCACTATCATGCAAGATTCTCGCTTAGGCACTTATGGCGCAGTGGCTTTATTTTTAATGCTAATGGCTAAATTTCAAACATTAAATAGTCTTAATCCAACTTTTATTCCACTCATTTTGATTACAGGACACGCTTTAAGTCGCTTATGGGCTGTATGGTTAATGGCGGCTTTAACTTATGCCAAGCCTGCAGGCAAAGCCAAACCTTTAGCAACACAGCTAAGTAAGCGCGATTTAGTCATTGCGAACATCTTTGGCTTATTACCATTTTTAGGCATTCTAGGCTTATTAATTGTGAGTGATCACTCACAATTAAACATCGTTAAGTTTATTGCAATGTCACTTTTACCAAGCTTGATTGTATGGCTTTGGTGGCGCGCAAAATTGGTAACAAACTTAGGCGGATATACAGGCGATACTTTAGGTGCGATCCAGCAATTAACAGAACTGACTTTTTATTTAGGCGTTTTAGCGTGGTCGCTTAAACTATAAAATTAAAATCATGAAATTAAAACAATGAAATTAACATTGATTCGCCACACGCGCTTACAGATTGCAGCGGGCATTTGTTATGGGCAAAGTGATATTGATGTAGCCGCTACGTTCATTGAAGAATCCGAAAACACTAAAATAAAATTAGCCAATATGGCATTCGATGCGGTTTACAGTAGCCCATTACAACGCTGTGAAAAGTTAGCGCACTCGCTGAATATTGGCGCCCCGATGTTGGATGTTCGATTAAAAGAACTACATTTCGGCGATTGGGAATTACATGCCTGGGATGCGATTCCGCGTGAATTCTTTGATGTGTGGGCGCAAAATTATGCCAGTACTGCGCCACCAAACGGTGAGACTTTCAGTCAGTTACAAGTGCGTGGAATCGATTTTTTAAATGAAATTTTAAGCAATCATTCTGCAGAAAATATTGCCATTGTGACACACGGCGGCATGATTCGCGCGCTACTTGCGCATGTGTTGAACATGCCGTTAAAGGGCTTATTTCGATTTAATATTGATTATGGCAGTATCACACAACTAGAATTTGGTAATGTCCAATCAGGTGCGGTACCTAAAATTAACTTTGTGAATCTTTAGCAATTTTGCGCTTATTAAGCGTTAAGTCGCTGCAATTACGGTAATTTGATTGTCGAAACATTCCACTATTTGCCCTGCACGAATTTTAGCGGTTTTACGCAGTTCAATCGCACCGTCTACCTTGACAATACCATCTGCAACAAACGCCTTACCTTGCCCGCCGCTATCTGCGATACCTGTTGTTTTAAGTAAATCGCATAAAGCAATAAACTCACCTTTTAATTCAAATATGCTGGTTTCCATATGTATCCTATTTTTTTAAGCGCCTTTTAATTTAAGCGGCAAGCCTGCAGCAATAAATACCACTTCATGCGCCAATTGCGCGATAGCTTGATTCAACCTGCCCTGCTCATCCTGAAACTGGCGATTGATCGCGCCCAAAGGCACGATTCCCATGCCGACTTCATTACTGACTAAAATAATATTGCCTGAGCAATTAGGCAAAGCCGCCAAAAAATCTTTACGTGCCTCTTGCCAAAATTGTGCCGTATTTTCAACATGTTCAGCTGGCACGCAATCGGGACAAATACATTGCGCCAGCCATAGCGTTAAGCAATCTACAATGATACAAGTATTGGCATTCGTTTCTGTAAGCAGAGATTCAGCCAATTGATGATGCGTTTCTACCGTCTTCCAATGTGCTGGGCGCGATTGCTGATGTAACGCAATACGCTGCTGAAATTCGTCATCGTTCACTTGCGCAGTGGCGATATAAGTGACTGGCAAACCAGTCTCAGCCGCCAGCTTTTCAGCATAGCTACTTTTACCAGAGCGCGCGCCACCTAAAATTAAAGTGATTTTATTCATATAAATATCGGTCTTACTTAAAAGCAAAAAGCCGCTTTAAATTAAGCGGCTTTTTTATTAAACATGATTATATTTTTGAAACTTGTAAGGGTTTTACAGCATGCCAAAGCGCAACACTCAACCATACAAAAGCAAAATACATCATGGAGAATCCCATCCAATTTGGTAGATATTCCCAACCATGGCGCATCGGTTCGATTAAACCTTCTGCTGGAAAACGGCCAGAAAACAAATAGTAAGTTTGAGTAGAAATAACGAAAGCAACAAATGTCGTCGCTACACTCACTACAATATAAGACGATACAGCGCTAACATTAGCGGCGAAGGCATCTTGTTGTTTAGCCAACCACAAACCGCCCGCCCACATTGCGCCATAAGCAGGAATCAAACCCCAATAACCATTCGTCAAACAAAATCCTTGCGCAGGATCAAACGCAGCAGCGCCAAAATCAATCACCGTGGCTAATACAAAAAACGCTACAAACCAAATAGCGCGTTTTAAAAATAAACCGCCTAGTAGAAATAATACTAAACTAGCATCTGGCAATGAAACATGCGTCAGCACATGACTACCACGTGTTAACAGCATAAAAAATGTAATAACTGCCGCGATGGCTAACTGTTTATTTAAAAAGAATTTACTTAAGTTCTGCATGATTTATCCCAAACTGCATATCAATATCGCCGTATTATACAGTTAAAAATGTGCTGACGATTGATCCATCATCAGCACGGCTTAATCAATTACTTAGGTTGCCAGCGCACGCTAACAAATAAGTTAGAACCCGGAGTATCGTAGGCAAACCCAGTTGTTCTTGGGTTACCTTCATATGCCAACGCATAATTTTTATCAAATACGTTATTCAAACGCGCTTGAATTTTCCAATCTTGGTTAATTGCATAATCCGTCGTTAAGTTAAAAACGGTATAGCCAGCAAGAGGAATGTTATTTGCAGCATCGTTATAACGTTTAGATGAAGTATTGCTCTCTACTCCAAAACGCCAATCTGCCAATGTATAACTTAAATTAATCTTTGCATGTTGATTTGCACGACGCACCAGCAGATTATCTGTAGCCTCATCACGTGGTGATTGGATATCAACACTGCCTTGCAATTGCAAGTTATTCCAGTCTTGCGATGCGGCAAAAGTAACGCCCTGAATTTTTGCTTTGTTCACATTAAACGGTACAAAATTTGAATCTAGCGCAATTAAATTTCTGATTTTATTTTCATAAACCGTTATTGACGCATTTGTTTTGGCTTGTTGATAACGTAGGCTCGCTTCAATGTTGTCAGATTTTTCTGGATCTAAATTAGGGTTACTTGTAGCAAACCCAAAAGAGTCAGGGAAATACAAATCATTAAAACTAGGCGCTTTAAAAGCGCTACCGTAACTTGCTGTTGCACGCCAGCTGTCATTAAACTGATAACCATACGCCACACCACCTGTATCATTATTGCCAAATCGTGAATTGTGATCACTTCTATAGTTTAACTGCATTGTATGATTACCCAACGTTGCTAGATAACCAGCATAATAACCATCGTTATTGCGAGTTGCTCGGTTGAAATCTGTAGTGGATTTAACACGCTCTTCTAACCTATCGTACGCTAAAGTAAGTGTGCCAACGGGTAAACTCACATCATTTTGCCATGTAAATTGCTGTTGTTTTGTTCTAAATAAGCTGCGCCCAAAACTTTGAAAAGTAACAGATTCATCAACTCCTTCACCCAAACGCAATGTAGATAACCAGTTAGATAAAATCTTATTTTTACTGGTAATTGCATAACTTAGCTGAGTGATATCAGCATTATCTGAAAAATTTCTAGTTGCTGGCGGGTTAAACAAATTAAAGCGATTATCAAATCTTGTATGGCCTTCACTGCTTAAAAACTGAAAGCCAAGTTCATGCCCCTCAGCAATTTTGTGTGATGCTGAGCCAGTAAAAGATAAATTACGATAACCATCTCTATCATTCAAATTAGGATTATTGGTTTTTAATGCAGAAAATCCATCCGTATCTAAACTGGAAACGCCTAAAGCAAACCTCGTATCACCAATTTCGCCATGTACACCAGCCTCGGCTGTCTTAGTATCATATGTACCATAACCTACGCCCGCATAAAACTTCGGAGCGCCATTGCCTTTTTTTGTAAAAATTTGAATGACACCACCAATTGCATCTTGACCATATAGGCTTGCTGCTGGCCCACGAACAATTTCAATTTTTTCAATCAACGCAACAGGAAGGTTTTCGAATGTTGTGGTACCAAGCGTTGCTGAACTCATTCTAATACCATCAATTAATACCAATACATGGTTAGTGTTTGTGCCACGCATAAATATACCCGATGCTTTACCCGCACCGCCTGCGTTACTTATTTCGATTCCAGGTTGTTTTTGTAAAATTTCGACTAAAGTTGATTGCCCCGCGCGTTCAATTTCCTCGCGATTTATTACCGAAACATCACGCAATGTTGTGTTCAAAGTTTCGTTAATACGGCTTGCTGAGATGACGACCTCATCTAAGTTAACATTCTCAGCAGTAATATTCTCAGCGGCAAAAAGTGGAGAGGTGATTGCCAAGCCGACTAGGCTGGCAATAATTGACTGTTTCATTGGTGCATTTCCCTGTTTATCACGCGACCCCGCGTGTTTTTTATAATGAGGAATACCGAAATGCTTGAAGATACCAGAACGAGATATGCGAAAAATTGATGACAATTTTAATGCATACGATGTTTTGATTACCGTCACCCCGCGGTATTTCCTAACGAGTTTGTTGTAGGCCGGTCTCCGGGCTTGTGAGGAATGATTTGCGCCTTCCCAAGTTAATTTCACTCAGTGGCTTGATTTGCAAAACTACACTCACTTACCGTTGCGGGGGCAGCATAAGGATTGTTTTCAGTTTAAATACTAAAACGCACTTATTTCCCAGTTTCACCTTGATTAATCGACTATTAATTTCAGGCACCTATCAACTAGGCGGGATTATATCTTTAATTTTATTGCGCCTGTTATTTATTCAATTGACATCAGTACTTGCAATTACCCGCTGAGTAGTTGGCTTAGGCGTTTATCAGTCACTTGAATATTTACGCAACAAGTGGGTTAAAACATATTAAATTACTTTGAATAGTCACTGTTAGCTATTGACTATAATGATTTTTTTACTTTATAGTGGGATATGGATGCAGATTTAAAAAGATTAGAAGACAAAATCAGTAAGCTTATTTCTTTGTGCGTAACGTTGCGCGAAGAAAATACACAGTTGCGCGGTAACTTAATGCAAGTGCAACAAAACTCCGATACCTTAAAAAACAATATGCTGTTAGCCAGCCAAAAGCTTGAAATCTTGCTTGAAAAAATGCCAGCTGACGCGGTTGCTTCTGACACAGTTACTACGGATGAAGAAATATCATGAGTAACGCGAGATCAATCGATTTAACCATTATGGGACGTGAATTTACCGTTTCATGCACCGATGAAGAGCGCGCAGGTTTGCTTGAAGCGGTGAGTTATTTAGATAAAAAAATGCACGATATTCGTGATACTGGAAAAGTAATTGGTATAGAACGAATTGCGATGATGGCTGCATTAAATTTATCGCACGAATTGCTGCA
>Ga0247736_10000103_pt1 | contig 32941 bp, 36 predicted proteins | sample UWRJL193509B2_FD_180935 | JGI IMG/M metagenome (GOLD analysis project Ga0247736, IMG submission 180935) | Plant litter microbial communities from Arlington Agricultural Research Station in Wisconsin, United States - UWRJ-L193-509B-2 | ecosystem: Environmental > Terrestrial > Plant litter >...
AAAGACGTCTTGAGGTCAGCGTCGATGTTGCGCGCACCGGAGTACCGGCGGTTCCAGAACACTGCACCGGCGTTGATCTCGGCGACAAGTTTCGGAATCTCGGCATCCGCCCGTCCCCGACGCAAAACAAGGCGACCACCCAGCTCGCGCACGGCCGCATCGAGCGCGGTCAGGCTGTGGTGCAGCCACCAGCGGCTTGCGGAGCCGAGGGGGCGGATGCTTTCGCTCTCGTCATCGAGGAGGTAGACCACCACAACGGGCTCACCAGATTGTGTGGCGGCATGCAACGCGGGGTTGTCGGCAATGCGGAGGTCGTCGCGTAACCAGACGAGTGTGGGGGCAGTCACGATCGGCGATCAGTCTTCGCCGTCGTCGACGCTGCGACGCAATTTGTCAGTGAGCACACGAAGCTGGCTGAGTTCCTCGGTGCTGAGCGCACCGCCGACGTGGCGGGTGATCGAGGCCGAATGGCTGACGGCTACGCGACGGAACATCTCGTATCCGGCGTCAGTCAGGCAGACGAAGGTGCCGCGGCCGTCGATGGGGTCGGTCTCTTTGGTGACGAGCCCACGGCTGAGCAGCCGGTCGACCAGGCGGCTCACACTCGGCTGGGTCAGCAGCAGGTGCCGGTTGAGGTCGCGAATGCGGAGTCGGCGTCCTTCATGGCGGGAAAGGTTGAACAGCACGTCGTACTCGTTGAACGAGAGGTCGCCGTGCGGAAACTCCTGGTTCAGGCGCCGGAGCACGGTCACTTGGGCGCGAAATAACGCCTCCCAGGAATTGATTGCCGTCGTCGACTCGTTGCTCACCCCTCAACTCTAGGCAGTACCGCCGACGCGGCAGCAATCGGAGCGTCGGGGTTGAGTCACCGGTGCGCAGTTGTTAGGGCGACAAATTCGACAGTCGCCGACCAGATGAGTTCTTCAGGGACGGATGTACAGGCATAAAAGGCCCGTTAAACAGGATTGAGGGTCGGATTCAGAGGCTTGAATCCGACCCTCTCCCTTGCACCAAGAGTGTCCTGCAATCACATTCCGCAGAGGCTGCCACAGCAAACAACTTCTGCCCTTGAACTGTATAACGGGGAGGTAACGAAACGCTAGTTATGCAAACGTTATTTTCCTGACAGTTCTCTATGAGCCCTCAGGTGGCCTAGCTGGTGATTGGAGAGCGTTAGCAAATGAATCGATTAGTACGTGCCGGAAAGCAGTTCTTCGCAGCTGATCTCCTGGCCCTGGAACACCACTGTTCCGGTTGGATCCGCCTCGCACTGCTCCAGAAGTTCGATTGCGGTGCCTCCGACCGTCGCAGCGAGGGTGACGATCACAACGATGGCGATGATGTTCGCGATCAGTGCCACGGCCGACACGATGATGCCCGCAAGAGCGAAGCCGTTTTTCTGGCCAACTTTTCTCGACTTGGACAGACCGATGATGCTCACGATGAGGCCGGCGATAGGGCCGAGGAACAGCACAACAAAGCCGACGACACCGAGCACCAGGCCAACTATGCCCAGAGTTTTGCCCGGGTTGACCGGGGTGGGAGTGCCGCCCTGCTGGGCATACGGGTTAGAAGTGTCACCGTTGTAAGACATGTTGGCTCCAAGACTCAGGCCCGGATGTCGGACGCTAATAAGTAGCCCCAAGGTACTGGAATAAGTCCCAGCCAGGGTGTTTCTCGGCGAGGAGATCACCAGTGTGGGCCGCACCTGCCGTCGCGCCGTTACTCGTCGTCCGTGCCTGCGCCGCACCCCGCCCTATGCTGGGCGGGTGAGCAACCCCCGCGATCAGGCCCACCGGATGCTGCGTCGCTTCGCCGCCGCAACGAACCTGCTCGTCGCGGGCCGTACCTTTGCGCTGCACGGGGCGGTCGACGACGTGATTGTCGAACTCGAGCGCGCACTCCTCGCTCTCGGTGCCCGGCGGTGGCGTGGCAGTGGGCCTCTCGACTACCTGTTCTGCAGGGGGGATGCGCCCGCCGACCTCACCCGGTGGCTCACCGACAATCCGCGCCCGCTCGTGGTGATCGGTGAGATGCCCGACTGTGGGGTGCAGGCCAGACCCGGTGTGCGCCTTGTGCGCGTCGACGGCCGCGAGGTTGCGGTGGTGGGGGATGCTCCCAGCGAGTCGCCCGTCGCGTCCACCACTGATGGGGCCGACCGCATCCGCTGGGCCCGCCGGTTTATGCCCGTGTCCCGCGCCCTCGCCACCGAGCTGTCCGGGCTGGGATCCTCCATCCAGGGCGTCCGCGTCGGAATCAGCATGGTGCTGGAGCCGAAGACGGCCGTTCTGGCCTTGCTCCTCGCCGAGGCCGGAGCCGAGACCGTTGTGTTCGCCCATCCCGACGAGACCGACGACGCCGTCGCTGACGCACTCCGCTCCGACGGCCTCACCGTTTTCGCGGACAGCACCGCCAGCCGTGCCGAGCACCGTGCCTACGCGCTCGACTTCCTTGATCAGGAACTGGACCTTCTCCTCGACGACGGGTCTGCGCTTATCCGTCTCGCCCACCTCGAACGCCCCGACGCAGTGGAGCGCCTGCGCGGCGCGGCCGAGGAGACCACCAGTGGACTGCGCCCGCTGCGAGTAATGGAACAGCAGGGCCTCCTGCGTGTGCCCGTTGTCGCCGTCAACGACGCCCGCAGCAAAACGCAGTTCGACAACCTCTACGGCACCGGGCAGTCCTGCGTCTTCGCGATCCTCGACCTGCTTGAACGCGCTGGACACAACGACTCCTTGGTTGATAAGTCCGTTGTTATCGCCGGCTTTGGGCCGGTCGGTGAAGGTGTCGCCCGGCACTGCGCAGCGCTGGGCGCTCGGGTGACCATCGCCGAGACGGACGCCGTGCGCGCCCTGCAAGCGACCTTCGAGGGATATGAGGTGGCCCGGTTGGTCACCGCCGTGGCGACCGCAGATCTGGTGATCTCGGCCACCGGCATCGCGGGAACCATCGACCTCAATACGCTTCTCGCCTGTGCTCCCGACGCCGCGATCGCGGTCGCCGGCGGCGTGCCGCAGGAGATCGCGATCAACGACGCCGTCGCTGTGGGAGCGACACGGCAGACCCTCGCCCCGAAGCTCGAGCGCTTCCACCTGCCCGGCGGCGGCACCGTCCGCATCCTCGATGACGGTGGCTGTATCAACATCACTGCGGGTGAGGGCAATCCCATCGAGATTATGGACCTCTCCTTCGCCGTGCAGCTCGCCGCCGTGCGCACGCTGCTCGAGCACGAGTGGAGTGTGGGGTTGCATCCGCTTCCCGCGGAGGCCGATGACCGTGTCGCTGCGGCCGCTCTCGGCACCACCGACATCGACACCGCGACGGACGCCCAACGGGAGTTCCTCGCGGACTGGTACCCCACGCGATTCGACCGACCCGCCCCCATCACCGGAAGCACCCCTCCCGTATGAGTTCGAGCAGAATCACGGTCTACTCGGCCGCCCTGGTGATCCCGGTAACTGCCCCGCCGCTGATTGGCGGCTCCGTCGCCGTGAGTGGTGACGGCCACATCCTGCACGTCGGCGAGCGAGCCTGGGTCACCAGTTTTCTCACCGCGGAGGGCCTCGACTTCACTGAGCACTACTGGCCGGGTGTGCTGACGCCGGGATTGGTCAATGCGCACTCGCACCTCCAGTACACCGGTATGGCCGATGTCGGTCGCGAGCAGTATGACGGCTTCGACGAGTGGGCCGCCGCCTTCTCCGTCTCCTATGACCGGGGGCACAACTGGCAGGCAGATGCTGCAGCGGGTGCCCGGATGCTCCTGGCCAACGGTGTCACCAGTGTGGCCGACATTGTCACCGACATGGAGGCGATCACCGTGCTGCACGATGCCGGCCTGCACGGCATCACCTACTGGGAGGTGATGAGCTGGGATACGGCAACCTGGAGAGAAAAGGGCCGTGCCCAGATCATCAGCGAGCTCGACCAGATCCCTGCCACTCCCGGTGCCGGACTCTCGCCGCACGCTCCCTACTCTCTCGATACCGTGCCGCTGCTCGAGATCCCTGACATCGTTCGCCAGCGCGGCCGTCGCCTGCACCTGCACCTGGGGGAGTCCAGCTTTGAGGGCGAACGGATGCACGCGGCCGGCCACAGCGTTGATGATGACGCCCAGCCCTGGCACTTCGCCGGCGTCGAAAGCTTCCGCGCGCTGCGCGCCCTGGGCTTCGGCACCAGCGCGACCGACTTCGTTGATCGCCTCGGTGTACTGGGCCCGGACTGCCACATCGCGCACGGTGTGTATATGACTGCCCGCGACCGGGCGCTGCTGCGGGCGCGCGGAACCTCGGTCGCGCTCTGCCCGCGGTCGAACGCCGTGATCGGACTCGACCCGCCGCCCATCGCGGCCTATCTTCGCGAGGGCAGTCCAATCGCCGTGGGAACGGACTCGCTCTCGTCGAGTCCCTCGCTGGATCCGCTCGCCGACGTCGCTCTGCTGCACCGTCTCGCCCGCGAGCAGGGGTACACCGATCGCGACCTGCCCGAGCGCCTCATTGCCGCCGCCACCCTGGGTGGCGCACACGCGATGGGTATCGACGTGGGTTCCGACCGTTCCGGCTACCTTGCGGTGGGGGCGCTCGCCGACCTCAGCTTTTTCGCTCTGCCGGTGGGCGCGATCGACGACACCATCACCACCCTCGTCGAGCACGGCGCGGGCACGGCAGCCGCCACCGTCATCAGCGGCGAACTGGTCTGGGCGGGGCCGGACTGGACCGGCCCGCGTCCCCACGTAAATACTGCGTAACCAGATTCGCCCGGGTTGGTGGCCGTGGTTACGATGATCGAAGCCGCACCAGATCTACGGCACCCCGATCATGTGGGGGCGGCGTCATTCCTCCCGAAAGGCAGCACCGTGTCCCGATTCTCTACTCGCTCGTTCACTGTTCTTGTGGCCGCGGCATCCATCATCTCCCTCAGCGCCTGCAGCTCTGCCACACCCGGCACGGACGCTGGCTCCGACACCGGCCTCGAGACGCTCACCTCGGGCAAGCTCACCATCGCGACCGGCGAGCCCGCCTACTTCCCGTGGGTCATCGACGATGCCCCCGAGTCGGGCGAGGGTTTCGAGGCGGCTGTGGCCTACGCGGTTGCCGACGAGCTGGGCTACGCGAAGGACGACGTCGTCTGGACGCGCACCACCTTCGAGGGTGCTATCGCGCCCGGGCCCAAGGACTTCGACCTCAACCTGCAGCAGTACTCGATCACCGAGGATCGCGCCCAGGCCGTCGACTTCTCGTCTCCGTACTACACGTCCACCCAGGCGGTCATCACCGTCGAGGGCTCTGCGGCGGCGGACATCACCACGGTTGACGGCCTCTCCGACGTAACTGTGGGCGTCGCTTCCGGCACCACCAGCCTCACCGTGTACCAAGACCAGACCGGCAGCGACCCGCAGATCTTCAACTCCAACGAGGATGCGGTGCTCGCGCTGACGAGCGGACAGATCGACGCGCTTGTCGTCGACCTGCCGACTGCCTTCTACCTCACGGGCGTTGAGCTCGACGGTGGCAAAATCCTCGGGACCTTCGACGACTCCACCGGCGGCGAGGAATTCGGAATTGTGCTGGCGAAGGATTCGCCCCTCACCGACGCCGTGACCGAGGCTGTCGATAGCCTGCGCGACAACGGCACCCTGGACGAGATCGCCACCGAGTGGCTCTCGACCTCGGTTGACGTGCCCGTTCTGCAGTAATCTCCCTCTCATGACAACGACGGACCCCACCGCGTCCGCGCGGCCGGTGAGTTCCGTTGAACTCGATCGTCGCGCCTTCCGCAAAAAACAGTCCGGACGCAGCGTGCTGATCAGCGCCGCCAGCACGATTGTGCTCGCGGCGCTGGTCTGGTTTTTTGTTATCGACACCCCCGGCTGGGCCGCGGTACAGGAGTCCTTCTTCGATCCCGAGACGTTTGTGGCCGCGCTGCCTAAGGTGCTTGAGGGGCTGGTGCTCAACCTGCGGGTGCTGCTGATGGCCTCTGTCGGCGTCGCCATCTTCGCGACCCTGCTTGCCGTCATCCGTACGTTGCGCGGACCGGTGTTTTTCCCGCTCCGCGTTCTCGCCGCCGGCTACACCGACCTGTTCCGGGGTATGCCGTTGCTGATCGTGCTGTACCTGGTCGGCTTCGGTATCCCCGCGCTCGGTATCTTCCCGCGCTTCGGCGCCGAGGTGTGGGGAACCGCCGCGCTCATCCTTACCTACTCTGCCTACGTCTCCGAGGTGCTGCGGGCCGGTATGGAGGCCGTGCATCCGTCGCAGCGGCTGGCCGCTCGTTCGCTCGGACTGTCGCACGCGAAAACGCTGCGGATCGTTGTGCTGCCTCAGGGCGTGCGCAAGGTGACGCCGGCGCTGATGAACGACTTTGTCTCGATGCAGAAAGACGTCGGACTGATCTCCGTGCTCGGTGCGGTTGATGCGGTGCGCGCCGCGCAGATCCAGGTCTCACAGAGCTACAACTTCACGCCGTACGTCGTGGCCGGGCTGCTCTTCGTTGCGCTCAGTTGGCCGATGATCCGGCTCACCGACTGGTACAGCGCCCGTGCCCAGCGCCGCGAGCAGATCGGTGGAATGGTATGAGCGACAACACGGGCGACACCGGCGCGGTACTCCGGCTCGACAACGTCTACAAAAGCTTCGGCGACGTTCCCGTGCTGCAGGGCATCACCCTCGACGTGCACAAACACAAAGTTGTTGTGCTGATCGGTGCCTCAGGTTCCGGTAAGTCGACGCTGCTCAAGACCGTGAACCTGCTCGAGCAGGTGGACGACGGGCAGATCTTTTTGCAGGGCGAAGACATCTCCGATCCTCGTATCGCTGTCGACGCAGTGCGGGGTCGCATTGGCGTTGTGTTCCAGCACTTCAACCTGTTCCCGCACCTCTCGGTGCTCGACAACGTGACTCTCGCCTCGCGGAAAGTGCACGGCGTCCGCCGCCCTGTTGCCGAAGCCACGGCGCTGCAGCTGCTCGATCGGATCGGTCTCGCGGCGAAAGCGAAGGATTACCCCGATCGGCTCAGCGGCGGCCAGCAGCAGCGCGTCGCCATCGTGCGGGCGATCGCGACCAACCCGGAGCTGCTGCTGCTCGACGAGATCACCAGCGCGCTCGACCCTCAGCTCGTGGGCGAGGTGCTCGATCTGGTCGCCGAACTGAGGCAGAACGGATCAACGATCCTGATGGCCACCCACGAGATGTCGTTCGCGCGGAAGGTCGCCGACACGGTCGTTTTTCTCAAGGGTGGTGTGATTGTGGAACAGGGGCCGCCAGCGCAGATCTTCGATGATCCACGGCATCCCGACACCCGCGATTTTCTGTCGAGGGTGCACGCGGTCTAACGCGCTGCGCGGCGCATCGTCGCGGGGGAGCGCAGCGGCATCATTGGGACGGCGAGCCCGAACACAATAGTCACCAGTGGCAGCCACGACCCTGTAGTGATCGCGAGAGTTATCCCACCCAGTGCGATGACACCCGCGAGTATCCAGAGCGCGGCGAGAAGGCGACGGGTGGACGGGCTTGGCGCATCGGTGCGGCTCATGTCCCAATTCTAGAGACCTGACGTGCATTCGGGCAGTGCCGATTAGGCTTCGGCTGCCGCAAAGCGCGCCCGGTAGGCGGACGGACTCACGCCGGCGTGACGGTGCATCTGGGCGCGGAGGTTCGCGGTCGTACCGAGACCGCTGCGCTGGGCGACGAGCTCAAGCCCCGCGTCATCCCGTTCCAACAGTCGTCGCGCGAACTGCACTCGCTGCACGGTAAGCCACGCGAGAGGGGTAGTGCCCACCTCGGTTCGAAACCGGCGATGGAGGGTTGTGGCACTCATATGGGCGTGGTCGGCCATGGCCTGCACGTCGAGCGATTCGGCGAGGTGCTCCTGAACCCACGCGAGTGTGGGGCCCAGGGACGCGGTCGCCGCGTGGGGAATCGGTTGTTCGAGAAACTGGCGTTGGCCGCCGTCCCTGAATGCCGCAAAAACAAGCCGCCGGCTGACAAAATTCGCGACCTCTGAGCCATGGTCGTTGCGCACAATGTGCAGCCCGAGGTCGAGGGCGGCAGCGCTCCCGGCAGACGTCAACACGTCGCCCTCGTCAACAAACAACACGTCGGGTTGAACGTCGACCAAGGGGAACCGCGAGGCGAAGTCATCGGCGAGCTGCCAGTGCACCGCGGCCGATCGCCCGTCGAGTATGCCCGCCTCGGCGAGGGTGTACGCGCCGGTGCAGAGCCCAACCATCCGCGCCCCTCGGGAGTGGGCACGCACCAGAGCATCCAGCAGCAGCGTTCGACTGGGGGTGTCAATGTCGGGGCGGTTCGGCACAATCACGGTGTGCGCCTCGTCGAGCGCCGACAGGTCTGCGGTTCCGGTGATGGTGAACAGGCTGTCGCGCATGGTGGTGGATGCCTCGGGCGAGACGAGCCGCAGGCGATACGGCTCGTAGCCAATCTCGGCCCGGCGGCGGGCTCCGAAAATCTCGCAGGCGCACGCCATCTCGAACGGGTTGGATCCCTGGTCGACGATCAGAGCAACGTCGATGGGGTGACGAGCGCTGGATGTGCGAGCAGGATGACCGGATCGTTGCGACATGCGCCATTCCTAGCACGCGTGCGGCATACCCATCGCTCGTAGGTTCGATATTAACGAACAATGAGGGAGCCGGTTGTGGACAACACGAGCACGGGCAACACGGGCGCGAGCAACACGAGCACGGACAAAGTCACGCTGAAGGACGAAGCGGCATCGCTCACCGAGTTCTGGTCGCAGAAGGTGGTGGCGAGTGGCAACGGCCAGCTCTTTAAGGTCGCCAAGGGCATCGGGTCGACGAAATGGCATTCCCACGATGACCAGGACGAGGTCTTCCTGGTTCTCCAGGGTCAACTGCGGGTGCAGCTTCGCGACCGCGATGTGATCCTCAACGAGGGTGACCTTTTTGTGGTTCCGCTCGGTGAAGAGCACTGTCCCGTCGCCGACGACGAATCTCGCTTCCTGATCATCGGGACAAACATCACGTCCACGGCCGCGGGCGGCAAGCCGGACTGGAGTGCGAATGGCGGCACACCCGCCCAGTCACCCGAGTCGCGCGAATAGCGCGCCGAGCGCTAGTTGACGGCCGGGGCGAGCGGCTCGAAACGCGTCAGGGTCGGAGCACCGGCGAGGATGCTGCCGAGTGCGCTCGCACCCTCGGGCGTGGCACGCCAGGCGCGGTAGGCGTCGTCGTGCTCGATCGATTCCCAGGTCTCGACCGCGACGAAGTGTGCGGGGTTGGCGACATCGACGAGTACTTCGACTCCGAGGTTGCCCGCGAAAGCGCGGGTGGCAGTCAGTACCTGCGCGATAATCGCGGGGGCCTCCGCGAGCGAGGCGGGTGCGATGGTCAAGTCGAGCAGTGAGGTGACGGCCATGGTGGTTCTCCTTCGGGCGATGTGTACCTCCACTCTGCCACCGCACCAGAGCGGGGGCACGGAGGAGCCGCGCATGCTCAGGAACGCAAATCTGCTGTGAGCAGAATCGGCTGTTCTCCTGGCTCACGGCGGAACTACTGTGAACCATGGTCGAGATCATCCCGCTGGTGCATCCCCCACAGCAGCCCACACGACGTCCCTCCGCCGAGCCGCTGTGGCGCCACGTGCTCGGCCGCCGACTGCGCGCGCTGCGTGAGCGTCAGGGCCGCACTCTCACCGAGGTGGCCGAGCGAGCGGGTATCTCCCCGCAATACCTCTCCGAAATCGAGCGCGGACTCAAAGAGCCGTCAAGCGAGATGATCGCCGCAGTCACGGGTGCACTCGGCACCACCCTCGTCGACCTCAGCGGCCAGATCACCGATGAGCTGCGGCGCCAGAGGGTGCTTGACCTCACCCGCGATCGTGCCGCCGAATTTCAGCATCTGCGTATTGACGGAGAGGTGGTGGGCATTCGGGATGCTTCGGCGCAAAGCATCCATTCGCCCGATACCCACTCCGTGCTACTCGCTGCCTGAACGACCCGCTCTTCTCGCTTCCTGAACGACCCGCTATTCTCGCTGCACGAACCGCCACTTAAGCCACTCTCTTGCTCGCCCCTTGGAGGGATCGCGTCGGTGAGAATGGTCCGACTCATATCCGGGGCCACAACCCGCAGGTGGCCCGCAAGCTGCCCGCATTCGGGGCCGAAACGCGCGGTCGCGCAGCTTTCCCGGGGCCTTTACGCGCAGTCCGACTCATATTTGGGGCCATTACACGCGGCGGGACCGCTATCCGGGGCCGAAACGCGCAGTCCGACTCGATATCCGGGGCCGCCGCGTTCACGCTTTTTCGCGCCCGGGGCCAGCGTGAGCAAGCTACGACGAATCTCTGACCCCGGATAGGTTATCCAAGCCCCAGCTAGTTGGGGCTCTGAGCGTTGTGCCCCCGGATAAATCGTCACTAATCGCGATGGCAATAAGTGCAGCATCGCCGAGTGCGGCCTCACCACGCCGCACTCGCTGAGAGGTTAGGTGCGCAGCGTCAACACCGCGTCCACCAACCCGTATTCGACCGCACGCGCAGCAGTGAAGATGCGGTCGCGGTCGGTGTCGCGCCGCAGCGTCTCGATGCTCTGGCCCGTGTGCTGCGAGAGGATCTCCTCGATGTCCGCGCGGATGCGCACCACCTCATCGGCCTGAAGGATCAGGTCGGGGATGGTGCCCTGGCCGCGCACCGCTGGCTGGTGCAGCACCACCCGGGTGTGGGGGAGTACCGAGCGGCGTCCCTCGGCGCCCGCCGCGAGCAGCACCGCCCCGGCCGCGATCGCCTGGCCCACACACGTCGTCGCCACGGGCGCGCTGATGAACTGCATGGTGTCGTAGACCGCCAACATCGACGTCATGTCGCCGCCGTCGCAGTTGATGTAGAGGTTGATCTCGGTGCCCGAACTCTCGGCCTCGAGGTGCAGCAGCTGCGCGATCAACACGTTCGCCACGTCGGGGTCGATCGCGGTGCCGAGGTAGATGATGCGTTCGGCGAGCAGGTGCGAGTAGACGTCCATCACGCGGTCGCCCCGCGGATGCTGCGCCACCACATTCGGGATCGTAAAGGTGCTCATGCGTGCGCCCCTAGTCCGACGCGGTTGCGCCCGGTCGGCATCACCTGGTCGAAGCTGTCCACGACCCGGTCGATAAAGCCGTAGTCGCGGGCCTCCTCCGCCGAGTACCAGCGGTCGTGCAGCGAGTCTTCGAAGATGCGCTCGATCGGCTGCCCGGTGTCGGACGCGATCAGCCCCAGCACGGTGTCGCGGGTGTAGCGCAGGTCGTTCGCCTGCACCTCGACTTCAACGGCGGATCCTCCAATGCCCGCAGATCCCTGGTGCATTAAAATCCGCGCGTGCGGCAGCGCACACCGTTTGCCCGGTGTGCCCGCAGACAGCAGAAACTGGCCGGCACTGCAGGCTAGCCCGAGGGCGACGGTCGCCACGTCGCAGGGAACTAGGCGAAGAACATCCCGAATCGCGAGCATGGTGGGCACGGAGCCGCCGGGGGAGTTAATCCACAGCGCAATGTCGGTGGAATGGTCGTCGGCCGCGAGCGTGAGCAGCTGCGTCGCGAGGAGTGTGCCGTTGTCGTCGTCCAGCGGGCCGTCCAGCACAAGAATGCGTTGGTAGTGCAGCTCTTGCCGCACACGTTCGGTGAACAGGGGAACCTTGTTGTCGTCAGTCATAAAAACACTGTGCGGTGGATGCCCCGGGCGGCACCGATTCCTCCGCTCAGAGCAGTGCTGCTCAGAGCAGTGCTGCTGCCAGCAGCGGCGCACGTAAGCGCCTATGAGTAGCGCGCGTGCCCACTGCGGTGGTCGGTCTAGACGATATGACTATCGCAACTTCAGTTGAGCGGTTGCCCTCAGCCCCTTGAGGCTGGGGCCTCCGTTCGAATAGACGTGGGTTACCAGCCCGTGGAGGTTGGCCTATCCACAGTCGAACTTTGGAGGCCCCAGTTGATCAAACATCGTAGTTTCGTTGGTCTGGATGTGCACGCCCGCACGGTCGAGGGTTGCGTCCTCGATGCCGACTCGGGTGTAATAACCCACCGCAAACTTCCCGCCGCAACCCCCGGCATCGTCGGCTGGGTGGCGGCATTGCCTGCTCCACAAATCGCCACCTATGAGGCTGGCCCGACCGGTTTCGGGCTAGCCCGACAGCTGAAAGCTGCCGGGATCACCTGTTTGGTCGCGGCTCCGTCGAAGCTGCAGCGTCCGAGTGGCGATCGGGTGAAAACCGATGCCCGTGACGCCGAACATCTCACGAAGTTGCTGCAGCTGGACCAGATAGTCGCCGTTCATGTGCCAACTATCGAACAGGAGACAGCGCGCGATTTGGTCCGCGCCCGCGAAGACACCCGCGAAGTGCTGATGAGTGCCCGCCACCGACTCTCGAAGCTGTTATTGCGCCATGGGCTGGTCTATGACGGCGGCTCAGCCTGGTCCCGACCGCACGACCGGTGGTTACGTGAGCACCGCACTTCCGGGACCGCAGCTTTCACCACCGCGTTCGATGCCTACTACGAGTCCACGGTCCAAGCCGTTGCCCGGCGGGACGGACTCGACAAAGCGATTGAGGAGATGGCCGCGAATTCTGAATTCACGCCACTGGTGACCCGGCTCGGTTGCCTGCGCGGCATTGCCCCACTGACCGGATTCTCGTTGGCGGTAGAGATCCCGCAATGGGACCGATTCACGGGCAACACCATCGGGGCATTCCTCGGACTGGTCCCGTCAGAACATTCCTCCGGCCAATCTCGCTTTCAGGGATCGATCACCAAGACCGGCAACCTGCATGTCAGACGCCTGCTCGTCGAGGCAGCATGGCATCACCGGCGCGACTATCGACCCACCACCCGATCGGTGATGCAACCGCGGTGGGACCGGGCGCCTGTTGCAGCACGCCTGCGGGGCCAAGCCGGTAATGTTCGTCTGCACCGGCAGTGGGTCGCGTTCACCGCCCGCAAAAAGAAGCCCGTCGTCGCGAACGTCGCTATCGCCCGCGAGCTGGCCGGCTGGTGCTGGTCGCTGGCCGTGATGGACGACTAAACACAGACCGCTGATCGCTGAGGAGATGAGTGTTGGCGAACACGTGGAGTGACCCGCTTTCCGCCTATGAGCAGCACCACTTCGTGGTGCGACGCCCGATTCTAGAGTTGCGGCACCGCTCCAAATCGAACACTTCGCCCTGCGGTAATCAACCCGCGCATATCAGCCTGACCGTGAACGTCGACAACGACACGTTCGACACCCATCACCAGCAGTGACAGCCGAAGCGGAGTTTGGGACAGATCATCCTGAACTCCGCTTCACCCTGCCCTTGACAAGATTTCCCACATATCAGGCGGACGCGCGAACCGACTTTCGTCGCTTGACGAACCTCAGCACCGCATCAAGGACAAGAAGCACCAAGCCAATCGTGCCGGCCGGTCGGCCCAGGTAGATGAGCCCTCCCGCACCGATGTTGGCGTCGTTAGCGAAGGGGTCCGTGATCGCCCACGCTCCCCAGAGCATCAAAAATCCGAGGGCGAGCAAGATGGTTCCGGTGACTCGAAGCAACATGTCTCATTTCTGTGCCGGTTGTTAAAAGCACCCGGGTACAGTCCAGCGCCTGCCCCCGGGGCACAGTCAAGCCGAAAGGGGAAGGCCCAGCAAGTTGTCGGACGCCGCGCGTACCGTCGATAAACACCTCATCAAGGCCCAACACCGGAGGACAGACGCACATGAAAATCGGTTACAAACTTGCCTCGGAGGGTTTCGGCCCCAAAGAACTGGTCCGCCAGGCACAGTTGGCGGAGGACGCCGGGTTCGACTTTGTCGAGATCAGCGACCACTTCCACCCGTGGCTCGACGAGCAGGGCCACTCGCCCTTCGCCTGGACGGTACTTGGAGTCATCGCGGCATCCACCAGCACCATCAATCTCGCGACCGGCGTGACCTGCCCCACCGTGCGGTACCACCCGGCCATCATCGCGCAGGCGGCGGCCACCCTCGGAATTCTGTCGGACGACCGCTTCACCCTCGGCATTGGATCGGGAGAGCGGCTCAACGAACACGTTGTTGGTCGGGGCTTTCCGGCGGTGGCGCAGCGCCACGAAATGCTGCGCGAGGCCCTCGAGATCATCACGCTGCTCTGGCAGGGCGGGTACCAGTCCTACGAGGGCAAACACCTCCAGCTGGAGGACGCCCGGGTCTTCGATCTGCCCGACACCCTCCCAACCATCGCCATCGCGGCCAGCGGCGGACCGTCCGCGCGACTGGCGGCGGAGTTCGGCGGTGGGCTGTTTGCCACGGAACCCAAGTCATCCATCATCGAGAAGTATGTGGAGGCGGGCGGTGCGGGCCCGCGCTATGCGGAGGTTCCGTTGGCCTGGGCTCCCACCGTTGACGAGGCCGTCAAGGCGGCGCACTCCACCTCGCGCTGGGCGGTCACCGGGTGGAAGGTGATGAGCGAACTGCCCAACCCGGTGAACTTCGAGGCAGCCAGCACAACGGTGCGGGAAGACGACATCCTCGAGCAGTTCGCCTGTGGTCCCGATGCCGACGTGCATCTCGCTGCCATCCAGGAGTACGCCGATGCCGGGTTCGACCACCTCGTGTTGCAGAACGCCGGGCCTGATCCCGACGGCTTTATCAAGTTCTACCGTCGCGAGCTGGCGTCAGAGTTGGGCTCGATGGCTGCGCGCTGAGTTAACTCGGGCTTCGACTGTGCCGCCGCATTCGAATCTGCCACTGGTGGCGACGCCGTGATCGAGGGTCCCGCATGGCGGGGCACGCGCCGCTTCTTGTTCGCCAGGGCGACAAAACCGAGAACGATCGACACTGCGGCGTACAGAACCATCGCACCGGCGAGGATCGGCAAAAGCGTCGCTCGTGCCGGACCGTTGAGTATCGAGCTGAGGTTGCCGACCCACGGCAGTGAGTAAACGAGCCTGCCCTGAATCTGGGCAGCGGTCACGGGTGGGTCGGGTTCGGCGTTGTTGTCGCCCTGCAGGATGAACGTGGGTTCACCGACGGTGGATGACTGCACCTCGAGAATCCGGTGCGTGACAACCGCGGCCTCGCCCGACTCGATCTGGTACGTGATCACGTCGCCGATGACGATGTTCTCGGGGGCGACCGGCTCCACCACGATGAGGGTTCCCGGAGGTAGCCCGGGTTCCATCGAGCTGGTCAGGATGGTCAACGGTGTGGCCCCGAGCACTTTCGGGATAATAACGATGACCGCGACCAGCCCGAGCACGATGGCGAAGATTCCGAGGCTCAGCCCGGTACGAATCACCTGCCAGATGGTCGCTTTTTTCGCAGCCTCGGCAGCGGCGGCCTTCTTCGCTTTTTTAAGGTCAGTGGATGCCTGTGCGGCGAGCGCCGCGGCCTCCTTGCGTGAGAGGGAGTGCGACACCTTAGTTGTCCACCACGATCGTAAATGCCTGACGGTTTGCGGTTGTGGTGGTGTTACAGGTGGATTGCACCAGCGTCGTATTGTTCGCGGCTGGGGTGCTGCCGAGGTCGAGGCACTTTCCGGTTGAGACGTTGACGAACTGGTACAGAGTGCCGGTTGTTCCTACAGAAACGATTTTCCACTGGCTCATCGCGTCGTTGTTGTACGCCCACAGTTGGGCTGCGCCGCCGCTGTAGGTGGGGATGGAGATACCTGAGGTGGGAACGTGCTTGGCGGCGATTCGGTAGGTGCCGTTAGCCGTGGCGACAAACTGCCACGCTTCGTTGTCGCCGCCGTTGCAGGACCAGAGCCCAAGGCTGGTTCCGTTACCCGTTCCGCCACCGCTGGCGTCGACGCACAGCGACGTGCTTTGTGATGCACGAATGGTGTACCAGGAGGCGGAGTTGATGTTGAGCGTCTTGACCGTCACGGACGAGGTGCCGATGTTGCCCGCGGCGTCACGTGCGTCGAGCCTGTAGGTGTAGCTGGTGTTACGGACGAGGCTGGTATCCGTCCAGGTATTGCCCGCGCCGGAGGCGACCATCACACCGTTGCGGTACAGGTCGTGTGCGACGACGCCAACGTTGTCAGTTCCGGCATCCCAGCTCAGGGTCGTCGACGTGGCTGACGTGGCCGACACGGTGATGACGGGCGCGCTCGGTGCCACAGTGTCGCGCGAGCTCTGTGTGGCAAGTCCGTCGTCGCTCGCTGTCCAGTTGCCTACCGAGGAGGTGGCTGTCAGGGCGAGTGTGGCGTCCATCGTTTTTCCGACGGCAGCAGAGACCTGGTTGGTGGTCATAGAGGACTGTACGCACCAGATCGCGCTGGCGCCCGGGGACAGGGTGCCGGTAATTGCGGGCAGCGTTGTCCACTTGTACGTGGTCACGTTAGCGCTGGCGGTGCAGTTTGCGGCGGATGTCACCGTTTTCACTTGGACGCTCGCCGAGGTCGCGATGGTGTTGTTGGAAGGCCCGCGCAGCAGAAGTGAGTACTTCGACGCCACAGTGCCGGTGTTGGTCACGGTGACCGGGGCGACCTTTTGTGTGGTGGTGGAGTTGTACTCCACTGACATCGACTCGAAGCCGGACTGCGTGATTCCGATATTTGCGGCGGCGACGGTGCCGCCGACACCGGACTGTGAGCTCCACAGCGCGGTGGCAGTTCCCGTTCCGGCGAGCACCAGGAACAGGATGATGCCGAAGGCCACAATGGCGCGGTTACGGAGCATCTCAGCGAACCTGAGCGGCGGTGATTGCCATGGTGAACGTGGTGGAGCCGCCAGCAACGGACATCGATGCGTCGACGTCCATTTTGATCTCGAGACAAATCGGCAGACTGGCCTGCGCCTGCATGGTGAATGGGGTGGCGGTGGTGGTGAAACTGGCCAGCCGTGTGCCTGTAACTGTACTTGCACTTGCCGCACAGGCGGAGGAAGCGGTGACAACAACACCAAGTTCGGCGCTGAGGCCCTTTACGTCAGTCACAATCGTGGTCTTGGACACGGTCGCGTTCAACGGGGTGGTACCGACGTTTTTCAACGTGAGCGGAACAAGTACGGACTGTCCGGGGCCCAGCGCGGTGAGGCTGAGGTTCGGGATGGTGAAGCTGGTGGCACCGTTTACGGTGAGCGCCGTGGACCCGGAGCTGACCGAGGATGCGTTCGTTGTGGTGGAGGTGTTCCACGCGGCGTAGCTTCCGCCAGCGCTGAGCAGCGCAATCGCCACAACGAGAACAAGCAGTCCGGCTGACGCAAGAAGGGCCCGCAGGGGCCGGCGCTGTGGCCGGGCCCGGTGGAGAGCGGATGAGCTCATAATCCGCTCCCTTCTTACGTACCGAACTGCTTGTCTATGAAGTGCTGCGGGCCACCGCTTTCGGGGCGGCGGCCCGTTCCCGCTATGCGCGGGTGTTCTGTGTGAGGCTGAAGGACACGGCGCTCAGGTTCAGCGAGCCGCCCTGGGCGGTGACGCCGGAGACATCCTTGGGAAGCGCAACGGTGAGGGTGACGGTGACCTGGCTGGTGCCGTTTGCGTTCGGGGCAATGCTGATTGCCTTGGTGGTTGCGTCGGTGGTGACGCCGGTGCCGGTAGCGGCAAGGGCGAAGGTGGTCTCGGCCTTGAGTGCGGCGTCTGCGGTGCTGACCGTCGTTACGCTGGTCGGGTCATAGGCGAGCGTTGCCTTGAGGTTGTCACCGGTAGCGGCGACGGTGAAGACCTGCGTCATCTGGAGCGTGTCACCGGGGACGATCTTGTAGGCGGCGATGTTGGCGATGGCGACTCCGCCAGCAACTGCATCAGCGGAGATGTTCTTCCATGCGGGGGCCGTGGTACCGGTCTTGGCGATGGTCAGCGTTCCCGAAGCGACCGTGCCGGCGTTGGCGGTGGTCGACTGGTTCCACGTGGCGAAGGTACCGGCTCCACCGAGGAGAAGTGCAATGCCGAGCGTTCCAACGATGGCGCCTGAGGTGAGCTTGTTCATGGTGTTCCTTTGATTCAAGTAGGTGGTGTTGCAGGGCAAGTTTGTGTAGCCGTAAGTGGCTATGAGATGACCATATGGGGCCCAACCACTGGAAAAGGCGAAACTGATTCAGCGCTGAGGTGACGCTGAGGAATACCCATATGGGGGACAAAACCTTAGGTAATCCTGAGGTTGGTTCACCTGGCCCTGAGATTCGTCGGCGCAGCCAACTACCCGTCACCGTCACCAGCTCGTGGCGTCCCGCAACTCCCGATCACCCAGATATCTGGGCGTTTGCTGGCCCATCGGAGTTGCTTGGAGCACGCATCGACGCTTTTGCTAACGTCGAAGACCACGCGAGACCAACGATGGTCTGCGCACGGTTATAAGAGCGGAGCAAGCAATGAAGAAAAAGCTACTGTTCGCCTTGGGTGCCGCAGTCGGGTACGTGATTGGAACCCGTACCGGTCGTCAGGGGTACAACAAGCTCAAAGATCAGGTCGGAGCGGTCTGGCAGAAGCCGGCCGTCCAAGACGGCATTGTGTATGCCGAAGTCTTCGCTGAGGAAAAGATCCCGGTCGTGGGTGGTGCGGTCAGCGCCGCCGTGCAAAGCGCTGCTGATTCCGTCAGTCACGCGGTTGAGAAAAACGACGAGTCGTCGTCCTCACAGGACGTTCCCTCTGCGGACGATCCTTCTGCGGACGACCAGTCGGACGTGTCGGCGCCGCGGCATTCGAACGACACCCCTCCGGCCTAACCTCCGACGCGCTGAATGCCGGGGTCGCGCACGAACTACTTGCCCGGCCCCGGTCGCCCGGTACTGCATGGTGGCCCTTTACTGTCCTGAACCCGGCGAACCGTAAAGCATCGCTGCGCTGCGCCGGGTGATCGAGGCGAGGTCGGTGTCGGCGAAGAGGTCACGCAGCTTGGACGCGTCGAGATTGCCCGTCAGACTCAGCGTCGCGATGCCGTGCACCAGCGCCCAGGCCGCGAGAACGGCCGCGCCGGCGTCCTCGATTGTGGCTCCTGCACGGTCGGCGCCGGTGGTGGTGCCGGTGTCGGTGTCAGTGCGAGTGCCGGTGTCGTCGGCGCCAGCAGGGGCGCTGATGCTGTCGACCCCGGCACGCAGCTGGGCGAAGGTTGCCTCGCGCGCGGCCGCCAGCGACTCGTCCTTTTCGTCGAGCAGGCTGGGCGTAAACATCACCTGGAAGTGCGCGGGATGCTCGATGGCGTACGTCACATACGCGACGCCCTGATCGAGAAAAGTCCCGCCCGACCGGCTCACCGCGCGGAGACTGTCGGCAAGACCCGTGAATCCCTCGGCCGCAATGGCGTTCAGTACCCCCTGGCGATCCCCAAAATGGTGGCGCGGAGCAGTGTGGCTCACCCCGAGGTCGGTGGCCAGCGATCGCAGGCTGAAGTGGTGCGGCCCCTCGTCGGCGATCACCGCAATGGCTCGCCGCAGAACCGCCTCGCGAAGGTCACCGTGATGGTACGAATCAGCCATACCTCCATACTACCGGTGGCAACTTAACAGTGGTAAGTTGCTCCGTAATTGGTTCAGCGAGGGAGGCTGCACTTATGGTCCATTCGGTTCTTATCGTGGGGCACGCGCTCTGCGGCGTTATTGCATTGCTGGTCGGATGCTTCATTCTGAAGCCGCCGCCGTCATCCACCTCGCTGCTGTTCCGTACCTATGCCGCGGGCCTGGTGGGGCTGATTGTTTTGATGCTCGCGGTCGTCGCCTACGACTGGGCAGCGCTTCAGATCGCGCAGCAGATCACCTTCGCGGGCCTCTGCGTGCTCGGGATCTACACCGGATGGCGGGCGCTGCGGGCACACCGGGAGTTGACCTCCCGCCAGCCCGGATGGCAGGCACGCTACGTCGACCACGTCGGTTTTACGTTGATCTCGCTGTTTGACGGGTTCACTATCGTGGCGGCCGTGGATCGGGATGCGCCGCTCCCCGTTGTCCTGCTGGTGGGTGTCCTTGGTGTTGTTGCCGGGATTGCCGCGATGAACTTCGCCAAATCGCGGCTGCGGGTCGCTGCACCGACGACCTGAGTGAACAGGGATCTGCGCATGCTGAAATCCGGCCCTCACTGTGCGTTGCGTGCACCATCTTCCTGCTTCATCCGTTCGCGCACTCCGCCGTCGACCGCTGTGCCGGTGGGCACGGGTTCGTAGATCGACCCAGCGGTGTGGGGGAGGCGTGCCCCTTTCTCCACCTCGGAATCGGCGATCTTCGCAGAGAGGCGCTCGGTGAGCTCGGCGAAGAGGTGGTGCGAAATATCGGAGGCCCGCGCTTTCGGTCCGACAGGCTGCTCTTCTTTGGGGTCGGTGCAGGCGGCGACGATCGCGTCGACGACAATCGACGGGTCGTCCATGGCGGCCATCCGCGGGGTGTGTCCGGTGTAGTTGGCGGCGTGATCCCACCAGGGCGTGTCCACCGCCCACGGCATAATCGTGCCGACCTTGATGGTGTCGTTCTGGCCCACAATGCGCAGCTCTTCGTTGAGTGTGCGACTCAGGCTCAACACTGCAGCTTTCGACGCTGCGTACGACGCTTGGTACGCGAGTGGCACTTCGCTGTCGATCGAACCGACATTGACGAGGATTCCGTCGCCCTGGGTGCGGAACTGGCGGAGCGCCACATGGGCCCCATAGATCAGGCCCTTCAGGTTGACGTCGATCACGCGTGCGTGCGCTTCGATCGGGATGTCCCAGAAGAGCCCTAGTGCGCCGATTCCGACATTGTTGACCCACACGTCGATTCGCCCGAAGTGCTGCACGGTGGTTGTTGCCAAAGCGGAGACGGCGTCGGGATCGCTCACATCCGTGGGGACCGCGACGGCGGATCCGCCAGCGGACGTGATCTCCGCGACCAGCGCATCGAGCACGTCTGCCCTCCGAGCAGCGATGACCACGTTGGCTCCGAGCTCGGCGAGGCGCAGGGCGCTGCCGCGTCCGAATCCGCTGGATGCCCCGGTGATCACAATGGTCTGATCTGAGAGATCTTTTGGTTTACTCATCCTTTCATTCTGAAAGCCGGACGTGATCGGTGCAGCCCCCTTGTCTGCGCCCGCGAAGAGGTATATCGAAGGAGAACGAAGGAGGAGAAATGCCTGATCCCACAACCTACGACGTGCGTGCCACCCGAGACTTCGCCGCTCCCATCGAGCGGGTGTGGCGGGCGTGGACTGACCCTGACGACCTGCGTGCATGGTGGGGCCCGCTGGGATTCGAGTGCACTCGCGCCACCGCCGACGTACGCGCTGGCGGCCGCATTTTTGTCACGATGAAAGCACCCGAGCAATACGGCGGATTCGAACAGCACAGCACCTGGAACTTCACGGAGGTGGTCGAGCCGCGGAGCATCCACTACATCTTCAATTTTTCGGACAGCGACGGCAACCGCATCACGCCGGCCGAGGCGGGGATACCCGAGGGAGTGCCGGCTGACGGTGAACACGAGGTGCTCCTGACCGACCTGGGTGATGGGCGCACCCGGCTGGAGATGACCGAGCACGGATACACCTCATCGGATGCGCGGGATCGGTCGCTGGCGGGGCTCGAGCAGTGCCTCGACAAAATGGCTGACCGTGTGGAGGGGCCGCATTAGCCGCGGATTGTCCAGCCCTGAGCGCTTTTATCCAACGGTTGTACAATAAGGAGGTCGAGGGCGCACGCCGCAGTGCGGGGACCGCGGTCTCGATTCCGTCTTAATGTCGTCACCCAGACAAAGGAAAGTGCATCGTGAAAGCCCTCCGTTACGTCGCCGTTGGCCAGCCCCCGGTAGTTGTTGATATCCCGATCCCCACACCCGGGCCCGGCCAGGTGCTGTTGAAGGTGACCGCCGGTGGTGTGTGCCACTCCGACGACTACGTGATGAACCTGCCCGAGAAGGATTACCTCGAGCAGAACTACCCGCTGCCGCTGACCCTCGGTCACGAAGGTGCCGGAATCGTCCACGAGATTGGTGAGGGAGTCGACTCCACCCTCAAGGTCGGCGACGCGGTCGCTGTGTATGGACCGTGGGGCTGTGGCCGCTGCCACAACTGTTCCATGGGCCAGGAAAACTACTGCACCAACGCTGCCGCCGAGGGCATCCGCCCTCCCGGACTCGGCAGCCAGGGCTCGATGGCCGAGTACATGATTGTGGATGACGCCCGTCACCTCGTTCCGCTCGGTGACCTCGACCCCGTGCAGAACGTGTCGCTGACCGACGCCGGCCTGACCCCGTACCACGCGATCAAGCGCTCGCTGCCGAAGCTCGGCGCCGGCACCTTCGCCGTTGTTATTGGTACCGGTGGCCTAGGCCACGTGGGTATCCAGATTCTCAAGGCGCTGTCGGGCGCAACCGTGATCGCGCTCGACGTCAACGACGAGAAGCTCAAGCTCGCAACCGAGGTCGGCGCCGACGAGGTGCTGATCAGCGACGCGAGTGCGGCCGAGAAGATCCGTGAGATGACCGGCGGCCTCGGCGCTAACGCCGTGTTCGATTTTGTCGGCGCGAACCCCACGATGGCGCTCGCGCAGAGCATTGCCGCAGTGGATTCCGATGTCACCATCGTTGGCATCGGCGGCGGCATGATGACCCTCGGTTTTGGTGCGATCGCGTTCGACGCGGCCGTGCGCATCCCGTACTGGGGATCCCGCTCCGAACTGATCGAGGTGCTCGACCTCGCCCGCGCGGGCAAGATCCACGTGCAGACCGAGACCTACAGCCTCGACGACGGCCCCAAGGCGTACGAAGACCTTGCCGCGAACTCGATCCGAGGCCGCGCGGTCATCGTTCCGTAATTCGCGTCGCTCGATATTTCCTTCCTCCCTTGCCGGGTTGTGGCCGACTGGCCGCGGCCCGGCAGCGGTGGTTAATGGATGCGGTGGGCCGGTTCGAGGAGGCGTTGCGTTGGGCGCATCCCGGCTCAAAAAGCACTCACTAGCAGAAAAAATCGCAGAACGCCCCGCTTTACGCTGGTCGGATGTCGACTGAACTCCGCAGCCAACCAGCCGTCCAACGATGGGTTTTTTGGCCCGCGGCGGTGATCGTCTCCATTTTTGTGGCCTTCGCCTTGATTCTGCCCGAGGCGACAGAAGCTGCATTCGCGAGCATCCAGACCAGCATCGTGGCGAACTTCAACTGGTACTACGTGCTGCTGGCTGCATTCTTTGTGGTCTTCTGCCTCTGGATGGGATTCAGCCGCTTCGGCAACATCAAGCTCGGTAAGGACGACGACGAACCCGAGTTCTCTCTCGGATCGTGGTTCTCCCTCCTCTTCGCCGCCGGAATGGGTATCGGCCTCGTTTTCTACGGTGTGAGCGAACCGCTCAGTCACTTCGCCCAGCCGCGCCCAGGTGTGACCGGCACCGACAACCAGCTCGCCCAGCAGGCCCTGTCGCAGACTTACCTGCACTGGGGTGTTCACGCCTGGTCGATTTACGTGGTTATCGGACTCGCGCTCGCGTATGCGATCCACCGTCGTGGTCGTCCGGTGTCCATCCGCTGGGCACTCGAGCCGATCCTCGGCCGCCGGGTTCGTGGTGGATGGGGTCACGCCATCGACGTCATCGCCCTGGTCGGCACCCTGTTTGGTGTTGCGACGTCGCTCGGCCTCGGAGTACTGCAGATCAGCGCGGGTCTCGAGAGCGCGGGCATCGTTGAATCGTCCCAGTGGCTCAACGTGGGCATCATCATTGTGATCACCGGGTTTGTTCTCTTCTCTGTTCTCTCCGGAGTGTCCAAGGGGATGAAGTGGCTCTCCAACTTCAACCTGGCCCTGGCCGCGGCGCTGGTGCTCTTTGTGCTGATCGTTGGGCCTACCCAGTTTTTGCTGCGCGACTTTGTGCAGTCCCTTGGTCACTACCTGCAGAACGTGGTTGGTCTCACCTTCAACGTGAGTGCCTTCACCGGCGGCGAGGGCGAAGACTGGCAGGGCGCGTGGACAACGTTCTACTGGGCCTGGTGGATCTCGTGGTCCCCGTTTGTGGGCATCTTCATCGCGCGCATCTCGCGCGGGCGCACCGTTCGCCAGTTTGTGACCGGCGTTATTCTCGTTCCCACCCTCATCACGTTCCTCTGGTTCAGTGTGCTCGGCGGCACCGCGCTGTACTCGCAGCTGCAGGGTGAAGGCGGGCTCGTGGGTGCTGACGGGTCGGTGAATGTCGAGAGCGCACTGTTCTCGGCACTCGCCCAGCTGCCTGGCGGCTCGATCCTCGTGATCGGCGCCATCATCCTCATCGCCATCTTCTTTATTACCTCCGCCGACTCTGGCTCGCTGGTGATGTCGATGATCGCGACGGGTGGACAGATCGAGCCCAAGGGGTGGATCCGCGTGGTCTTCACCTGCATCACCTCCCTGCTCGCCATCGCGCTGCTGCTGTCGGGCGGGCTCGAGGCGCTGAAAACGGCGGCGATCATCATCGCACTGCCGTTCTCGGTCATTATGTTGGCCATCTGCTGGGCCACGGTTGTCGCATTCAACCGCGAGATCCGGGCCTACGACAAAGCGCAGAGCGCGGCATTTGTCGATCGCATCGGGGAGTACTACGGGCTCGAGGTAGAAGAGCCGACGGAACGCGGCATCTTCAGCGGGTCACTCCTCGCGCGCATCCGGCGCAAAAAAGACTGACGCACAGCACACTCAAACGACGAAGGGCCTGCCCGGTGAAAGCCGGTCAGGCCCTTGTGCGTTGATTGGTGCGGTGTTGCCGAGTGTGCACAGCGGTGCAGCAATGCAGCGGTGCAGGGGGTGGATGCTCTGCGCCGCAGTGTTATGCCTTGGTGAGCACTGCTTCGACGCTTGCCGCAATGATGTCGAGCCCGCTGGTAAGGATTTCATCGCTGATAATGAGTGCCGGCAGCAACTTCAGAACCTCGTTCGAGGGGCCGGACGTCTCCACAACAAGCCCACGCGTGAAGGCTTCGGCCGCGATCGCCTGGGCGAGCTCGGGCATCACCGTGCTGGCGAGACCGAAGATAAATCCCCGACCGCGCACGTCAAACTGTGCCTGCGGGTACTGCTCGGCGAGAGCGCCGAGGCGCGCCTTCACAATGACTTCCTTGCGGTGCACGTCGGTCGTGAGCGCGTCATCGGCCCAGTAGGTCTCGATGGCGACGGTCGCGCAGACAAACGCCATGTTGTTGCCGCGGAACGTGCCGCTGTGTGCGCCCGGCTTCCAGATGTCGAGCTCGCGCTTCATCAGCACGAGTGACATCGGCAGTCCGTAGCCCGAGAGCGACTTCGACAGCGTCACGATGTCGGGAACAATGCCCGCGGCTTCGAAGCTGAAGAACTCACCCGTGCGGCCGGTGCCGACCTGAATGTCATCGGCGATGAGCAGGATGCCGTGGCGTGCACACAACTCGGAGAGGCCGCGGAGCCACTCGGGGCTGGCGACGTTGATGCCGCCCTCGGCCTGGATCGTTTCGACGATCACGGCGGCGGGCAGCTCGAGGCCACTGCTCTGGTCGCTGAGCAGCTGCTCGAGGTAGGCGAGGGAGTCGAGTCCGGGGAAGTAGCCCTCGTACGGCACAAACACCACGTCGTCGAGGGTGTACCCGGCGGCCTGGCGGAAGTGCTGGTTGGCCGTGGCGGCGAGCGATCCTCCGCTGACGCCGTGGAACGCACGCGTGAAGGCGACAACCGTGGACCGGCCGGTCGACAGGCGAGCGATCTTGAGCGCTGCTTCCACCGCGTTGGTTCCGGTGGGGCCGGTGAACTGCAGTTTGTAGTCGAGTCCGCGCGGCTTGAGGATGATGTTCTGGAACGCTTCGAGGAAGCCCTTCTTCGCGACCGTCGCCATGTCGAGCGAGTGCGAGATGGAGTCGTTCTCGATGTAGGAGAGCAGCTTCTTTTTCATGATCGGGTTGTTGTGCCCGTAGCTCAGGGCGCCGGCGCCACTGAAGAAGTCGATGTATTCGGTGCCCTCTTCGTCGATCATGATCGATCCGACAGCTCGCTCGAAAATGACCGGGAACGACCGGACGTATCCCCGTACTTCAGACTCGATGTCCGAAAAAATGTCCAGATCCATGTCACAGGCCTCTCAATTGCGCAGATGGGCAGACTCTCATCGTATCGACCGCAGCCGTGTGCCCCCTCCGTGCATCCCGCGACCCGCCCAATGCCCGGCACTCGACACCCCCGGAAGACCACCTACGGATGGTTTTCCCAGACTGTGCCGATAGTTTTCACCAAGTAAGGGGAGTAATCCACAACGGACGCTTCGTCAGTACGGACCCAGTGATGCGTCCCGGAGCGACGGCTACCGCCTGCGAATACGCGGCGGCAGCGGATGAGACTTTATTTTCTGTTCTCGTCGACCCCTGGAGTTCCCCTGTGAACATCACCCCTGCCATCTGGCTGATCACTATCGCGGTCACCATCGCGTTTTTTGTGTACGAGTTTTTTGTGCACGTGCGAAAACCGCATGCGCCATCCATCGCTGAGTCCGCCCGCTGGTCGGTGTTCTACATCAGCCTTGCGCTGCTGTTCGGTGTGGGCATCGGAATCTTCAACGGGTGGGGATTCGGCGGAGAGTACTTCGCCGGGTACCTGACGGAGAAGGCGTTGTCGATCGACAACCTCTTTGTGTTCCTCATCATCATGACCGGCTTCGCGGTGCCTAAGGAGTTCCAGCAGAAGGTGCTGATGATCGGCATCATCATCGCGCTGATCCTGCGCGGAATCTTCATCGCGGTCGGTGCGACGCTCATCGAGAACGTCTCGTGGATCTTCTACATCTTCGGTGCCCTACTGCTGGTGCTCGCCTGGCGCCAGGCGTTCAGCAACCATGAGAGCGACCCGGCCAACGGCAAAATGGTGCAGTTCGCCCGACGCATCCTGCCGATCACCAAGGACTACCACAGCGACCGCATCACGGTGAAGATCGACGGCAAGCGGTGGTTCACCCCGATGCTGCTCACCATCCTCGCGATCGGTGTTGTTGACCTGGTCTTCGCCGTGGACTCCATCCCCGCCATCTACGGACTGACCGAAGAGGCGTACATCGTCTTCACCGCGAACGCCTTCGCGCTCATGGGTCTTCGCCAGCTGTACTTCCTCATCGGAGACCTGCTCGAGCGCCTCGTTTACCTCGCCCAGGGCCTCGCCGTGATCCTCGCGTTCATCGGTGTGAAGCTGGTACTCCACGCCCTCCACGTCAACGAACTCCCGTTTATCAACGGGGGAGAGAACGTGCTCTGGGCACCCGAGATCCCGATCTGGTTCTCGCTGCTCTTCATCGCCGCCACCGTGGCCGTGGCGACCTTCGCGAGCCTGCGCAAAACCCGCAACGACGCCAAGTCGCCGGAACTTGTAGAGACCCACACCCCATAATCGTGGTGGGCCAGCCTTCCCCCTGGGCTGGTCCATCACTTTCGGCGGTTTTCCTGAAAGGGCGGTCCGCCCGGCACGATTGCCCGTTCAATCAGTCCAGATCGATGCGCTGCAGCGGGTTGCCCGTGTCGACGTAGAGCTGCCCGCCCGGTTTCACCGCGGCAGCGATGCGACGCAGCGCAGCTTTAAACAGCCGCGGGTGGCGTCCGTCGAGCGCTCCCACCCGGCAGGCGAACGCGATGTCGAAGCGTTCGGTGGTGGGGTTGAGGGAAAAGTCCTCGACCGACGCGCACAGTGTCGACAGCACTCCACTGTCGAGTTCCTCCGCGCAGTTGGTGTGCGTCAAGCGGATGCCCTTGGCGGAGCGGTCGAGCACCAGAATGTGCCCGGTCGGCCCGATGCGCCGAGCGACCTCGCGAGCGGCAGCGCCCGGAGCCCCGCCAATTTCCAGCACACGAAGCCCCGGTGTGAGTGGCAAAGCGTCAACTACCTCGTGAAGTCGCGGCGACAGTGGCATCGGTCACTCCTTTGTGCGGCGCCAGTGGTGTATTTCCGTTCACCCTATTCAGTCGAGCGGTCAACGGGAACCGGGTGGATGCTCGGCGTCGAACCTACGCGGACGTCTCTCGACGGTTGTCCCGCAGCGTGGCGAGCAGTGCAGCCGGCACGGTCGGCTCATCCAACGTCAACGCGAACTGCTTCTGATTGCGAGTCGTCACAATGAGGCCGGGACCCTTGCGCAGGATCAGCGCGGATCGACCGGGCATCACCCGGTAGCCCCAGCCGCCCCACTCGCCCGGCAGCAATTCACCCGTTTCGATGGTGTCAATGTTGTCGAGCGGGATGCGTTTGAGTGGCAAACGGAAGATCGACGACACCACGCGCAGTCCTCGCCAGTCTGCGGTCACGCGGAAGCGGCTGAATGCGAGGACGATCACAATCGTGATCGCCAGTACAACAACGCCGAGCAGTGCCTCCGACACCTCGCCGTTCATCAGGGCAGACCCGTAGAGGGCGACACCGACCACGGCCAGCACCACCGCAACCCACACAAAGAGGTTTGCGGTGATGGTGCGGGACCAGGCGCCGTCTTCGCCCGGCGCGAACTCGATTCGGGTGTGTACATCGCGTGTCACCACCGGCGGCTTGGGTGCGAGGTAAAACGGAACCAGTCCATAGGCCACGGAGACGAGCCCGAGAACGACCCACGGCCCCAGCACAACTTCATACGGGTCGCCGGTCTGCAGCGTGAGTGCGGTCGAGACCAACCAGGTTTGAGCGCCAGCCCCCGCGATAATCCCTGCGATGAGAAGCGCGAAGCGACGTCCGGTCGCGCTGACACCGGGCCAGACGGAGATCGCGGAGCCGATGACTGCGGCGCCTCCGCTCATGGTCAGGGCGACCGTCAGAAACTGCGCGACACTCATCACACCGTCCGCCGGGCCGGTGCCCGACCAGTGCGAGGCGATCTCGGGCGGAAGAGCATCCCGCCAGATCGCAAACGACACAATCACCGCCGCCGCCGGGATAAACAACGACACAATCGATGCGACGATTCGGATGGTGCGGGGCTTGTCGGTCTGTGTCATACGGTGTCCGCTCGTGTGATCAATTGGGCTATCTCGGGCGGTGTCATCCCCAGCTTTCGGGCTTCCTGCATCAGCTGTGCCGCGAGCTCGGTGACGCGAATCATGCCGGGGTTGGCGTCCTGGCGCACAAAGGCGCCGCGGCCCTGCCGCATTTCGATAACGCCCTCGTCGCGGAGTTCTGCATACGCCCGCAACACCGTGTGCATGTTGACGCGCAGTGCCTGTGCGAGATCCCGAGCTGGCGGCAGCCGTTCGCCGGGAACGAGGTCGCCGCTGGTGACGCTCGCGCGCACCTGGGTAGCGATCTGGTGGGCGAGCGACACGGACGAACTGGCATCAACCCGGAACAACATGTTCGCAATTCTAGTAGAACAATGCAGTCACTGTGTGATTTCTGCTCATTTAGCTCGACTCAGGCGGGCAAGCCCCGCAGGAACGCGGCGTCGCGGGTGTACTCGGCCGCATCGTCCAGAAGCGCGGGTTTGCTCAGTTCGGCCGCTTTGTCGATCGACATCGCGGCGAGATCGTGCAGGCGGATGATGGCGATGCGCAGGACGTCGTGCCACGAAGCATCCGACCCATACGCCCGAAGAATGATCTCGACGCGGCGACGAGCGTCGGCCATGGCGGGTGCCCCGGGCGGAGTGGATGCTGTGAGCGGCACCGCTCGGGTCGCGAAGTAGGCGATGTCCCACAGGCGCGGTCCGGGGGAGCACATGTCGAAGTCGATGGCGCCCACGATGGCGCCGTCGACGAATGCCAGGTTATGCGGGGCGAAGTCGTTGTGGCAGATGACCTCGGCGGGAATCTTGGCGGGCGACTGCCAGATTGCGCCGTCGAGCCCAAACCCGATGCTTGCGTCGTGCAGCTGGCGGAGTCGCCGTGCCCCGTTTTCGAGCACGCTGTCGCTCCAGACGTACGCGGGCAGCGGGTAAAGCGGTACCTCACCCGCGATGAAGGTCAGTTGCTCCCGGCCATCCTCGACTCCGAGGGGACGCGGCGCCCAGTCCACCCCGGCCATCGCCAGGTAGTCGAGATACCGATGTACCGTCGGGGTCCACGGACCGCTGGTGCGGAGCACAGTGTCACCGAGGCGTTCAACGGCGTTCATGTTGCCGCCTGCGAGGAGTCCGTCCATCCGCACAGCCTAAACGGCGGGCGCTCCGGACTTCTCATCAACCTCCGCCTCGGCCCGGCGCTTCACCTGCGCAATAACCTCGCGCCGGATGAGCGCGCTCGCCGCCCGGATGAGTCGCCAGTAGGGCGCGAACGCCCGCGCGGTGTCGGCGTCGGTCGCATCCACCCGGGTCTCGGTGGTCAGGTGTGTTCCCCACGCGCCGGGCAGGTCGGTGAATTCCAGCTCGGTGAGCTCGAACGACATCTCGACCTTGATCCATCCGGGTTCGGCCCACTCGACAAACTCGTCCGCGGTCAACCGCGGGCCTCTGCTGCCGCCCGAAATCTTCCATGCCTGGCTGATCCCGGCCGAGACGAGCCGACGCGGTTCGTCAGAGAACACCACGGGGATCGGAGTGGCATCGAGAAAGGTGTCGCTGCCCCTCACCGCGCGCTCATTACCCGCCAGCACGTCGGGCAGGTGCCGCAGCAGCGTCAGGGCGAAACCCATCGGCAGGGCTGACATGGGCAGGGTCACCAGGTGTTCCCACACAACGGGGAGCGGGGCGTGGATGCTCTGCGCTGCACCAATTCGGTAGGTCGAGTTCGGGAGGAGCACGGTGCTGGTCATGGGGGTTGGTCCGGTCCGGTCGCGGGCGGCGGAAGTGCACGTCGGCACACCTCGTTTGTAGATAAGGACCGGATGGGTGGCCCAGTTGTGACCACAGACGCCATGATCCGGAACTCATTTCACGCGGCACTTGACCTGGAGCGCGCTCCAGGTTGCAGGATGGGGGCATGGCCGAAATGTTGCTCCCCACCACCGACATCGCTGTGCCCGACGAGGGCGTCCCCATCGGTGACGCGTCCCGTCTCACCGGTGTGGGTATTGATGCCCTGCGCTACTACGAGCGCGCCGGATTGCTGCTTGACGCGGCATCCCGCAACGGAGGAGGACAACGGCGATACCGAACCAATGACCTCGCCTGGATCACCGGTCTGGTAATGCTGCGCGAAACCGGGATGTCGATCGCCGACATTCGGGTCATCGCGGATGTCAGCCGCCGACCGGGGACGGAAGCGGAGCGACTGCGGCTCTTCGAAGAACACCGGGTGCGTGTGGTTGAGCAGCTCGAACGTACCCTGCGGCACCTCGCCGCCATTGACACCAAAATTGCCGCGTACCGCAAGGCCGTGGCCGAAGGAGACACAACAGCATGACACTCACCACACTCGGCGACGGCCTCCAGGTCTCGCCGCTCGGCTTCGGCGCCATGGGAATGAGCGCGTTCTACGGACCAAGCGACGAGGTCGAATCGATCGCCACCCTACGCCACGCGATTGACCGCGGAATCACGTTCATCGACACGGCCGAGGCCTACGGTCCGTTCGAGAACGAGAAACTGATCGCCCGCGCACTGGGCGACCGACGTGACGAAGTAACTCTTGCGACAAAGGCATCCACCGAGACCGACGATGACGGAACAGTGCACGGCCGCAACGGAACCCCTGCCTACATCCGCAAGGCCGCCGAGCGGTCGTTGCGCCACCTCGGCACCGACGTCATCGACCTCTACTACCTGCATCGCGTAGACCCTAACGTGCCGATCGAAGAGTCGGTCGGCGCGATGGCCGAGCTTGTTGCCGAAGGGAAGGTGCGACACATCGGGCTGTCTGAAGCCTCGGCATCCACCATTCGCCGCGCGCACGCTGTTCATCCACTGGCCGCGGTGCAATCGGAGTTTTCGCTCTTCTCCCGCGACATCCTGCACAACGGCGAAAAAGCCGTGATGGACGAACTCAGCATCGGGCTGGTCGCGTTCTCCCCGCTTGGCCGCGGCGTTCTGACCGGCGGAATCCGAACCCTCGCAGATCTGGCTCCGGACGACGCCCGTCGTGGTCTCCCGCGGTTCCAGGCCTACGCCATGGCCGCGAACCTCGCGCTCGTCGACCGGGTGCGTGCGCTCGCCGACGAGAAGGGAGTGACGGCGGCGCAGATCGCGCTGGCATGGCTGCTCTCGGAGGGCGCGGTGCCGATTCCGGGAACCCGCAGCCGCACCCGCTTCGACGAAAACCTCGGTTCCCTCGACGTAACTCTCACCGATGCCGACCGCCAGGCCCTGGCCGATGCCCTCCCCGCTGACGAGATCGCCGGCGGACGCGACTACGTCGGGGCGGCCGCAGGCACGGATCGATAGGCCGCCGCACACACCGGCACGTCAGCGTCGACCGAGAACCCAGCGCACACACCACCGCACCCCGCCGAGAAGTTCAGCGGGGTGCGGTGGCGGCTGGGGGTGAAGTCGTTATGCCGGGATGCGCTGCAGCCAGTCCTCGAACCGGGTGGCCACAATCTCGGCATCACCCGTCGGCAGCAGCTCGTCTTCACTGAGACGGGTGCCGAAATAGCGCGCGAGGGGATCCACCACCACTTCGCGGTCATCGGGACCGGCGTCAAGACGCTGCCGCACGAGTTCTTCGAGGCGGAAGACGTCCGGCCCCGCGAACTCGCGAATTCCATTCACCGGTGAGCCTACGGCCGTGCGGGCCACAACCCGGGCGACGTCGTCCGCCGCCATGGGCTGCACCAGCGTGCGCGCCACCCGCACCTGGTTGCCCCGGGTCGCCGAGTCGGCGATGGTGCGCACAAACTCGAAGAACTGGGTGGCGTGCACAATCGAGTACTCACTCCGAGAGGAGCGAATGAGCTTCTCCTGCTCGAACTTCGCCCGAAAGTAGCCCTGTTCGGTCTCGGCGAGGCGTTCGGTTCCGACAACCGACAGCGCCACGTGGTGCCGCACTCCCGCGGCGGCGCCGAAGGTCAGCAAATTGAGGGTGGAGATCTCGAAGAACTCCCGCGCCCCGGCTTCGTCGGTGTACGAGGAGTTGGAAACGTCGATAACAACCTCGGCGCCGACGAGGGCGTCGGCGAGGCCCTCGCCGGTGAAGGAGTTGACCCCGGTGGCGCGCGACGCCACAACAACCTCGTGGTTATGGTCGCGCAGAACGTCGACAAGTTTGGTG
>Ga0247736_10000104_pt1 | contig 32870 bp, 32 predicted proteins | sample UWRJL193509B2_FD_180935 | JGI IMG/M metagenome (GOLD analysis project Ga0247736, IMG submission 180935) | Plant litter microbial communities from Arlington Agricultural Research Station in Wisconsin, United States - UWRJ-L193-509B-2 | ecosystem: Environmental > Terrestrial > Plant litter >...
GCTAAAACGGCGGCAGCTATGGCGATTATTAGTGCAACTGACATGACTTCTCCCTATCTATTTATTATGAATAAATCTGAAACGACATCAATGACTTTAAGAATAATGCGGCTTGCTTAATATTTAGAGTTACATATTAAAGTTGTAACAAATGTAATTAATTTGTAACAGCTGAATGCATTATGGCACTAATAAACGGTGGCGACAACCCGTTAAGTAATAGATAATTTTTTGATATAAAACGAATTAAAACAAGCATTTCGGTTCAATTTTAATTGAAACCAACATGCTGATTTTTTTAGTTTGGATTGGCTAGCAGAACTAGATTTAAGGCGTGTTTTGAAAAAATATTAACGTTATTTTGAAGGTAATACTTTATTTGCAAGTGAATTCAGTTGCGTAGAAAGCGGAGATTCACCTAAATCCAACGCGAGTTTTTTTAAGCTGTTTGCAGCATTTTTAGATAGCTTGCGCACAGGTTTAACTACCGCTTTTGGCTGAGATTTAACTTGCACTTTGACTATAATTGCAGTAACTTTACATTCCCTAAAGTTAGGGTTGGTCTGTTGCAGATTTTGTAATTGAGTCAAAAGATTAGCGAGTGTGAGCTTGATTTTATTCGCCACGATCGCGCTATGTGCGTAAATGGTTAATTGACCATTAATTAGACTGCCCACAAAACTGAGATTGCTTAACATTTGTGGACTTGCAGCAATCCAGAGTTTTTGCAGCAATTGGTGAGATTGCACGTTTTTATTTAATGCACTCAGCTGACTATTGTGATTAAGAAGCGTATCGATTTTGCGCATGCGCAATCTTAGCTAAAAAACAGTGATAACGAAAGTTGTTAAGCTAACGAAACTAGTTAATTTGGATTGTTTAGGATTAATCTAGGTTGTTTTCTGAGTTATGCATTGGACGCGAGTTAACCAAATTTTTTATGAATATTATTTTAATTTCGAACAAATTGGCAACAGCCAAAAGTTTGTCAGCATTTCAAGCTGGCGCACTGATTACGGCTCTCGTATTGGTACCAGTGCTGTTGACGCTGTTGTTTATCACACCACCCAGCAATATTAAAGAGCAAGGCATGAAAGCCTTATTGCCGCCACAAATCAGAAGTTCTATTATTTCCTCACAAGTGCATTTAGACGCTTACGCCAAACAGCTTGGTGCATTGCAAGCACGTATGATGCGTCTAGATGCGCAAAGCCAGCGACTGGCAAAATTAGCCGGTGAAAAAGAAATTCCAGTCATCAATCAGCCTAATTCGAAACCGCCCAGCAATATTCCCGCAAGCAGTATCCATCATGGTGGCGTTGGCGGCCCTTATGTGACATCGCATACGATGAGTGAAGCTGAATTAATCACAGCTATCGAAGAGTTAACCCAGGCAGTGAATTCGCGCGATGATTATTTAAGTAGCATCGAAGCGAAAATTCTGCAAAAAAGTGTGCTTAAAGATATGTTGCCAAATAGCAGCCCTATTGAGGCCGCTTTTAATTCATCTAGTTATGGTTGGCGTGTCGATCCGTTTAACGGTAATGAAGCGTTTCATGAAGGATTGGATTTTACCGCGAATACTGGTACGCCTATTCGCGCAGCGGCTGATGGCATTGTGAGCACCGCTGAACGCACGCCCGATTATGGTAATATAGTTAAGATTGATCATGGTGCAGGTTTAGAGACGCGTTATGCACATGCTTCTGTATTATTAGTCAAAGCAGGCGAGCGGGTTGTAAAAGGTCAAATTGTGGCGCAAGTGGGCAGCACAGGCCGTTCGACTGGGCCACATTTGCATTATGAAATTAGGTTAAACGGCAATGCGCTTGATCCGCGTAAATATTTGCACAGTTAATACATATTGCTAAATAATAAAAAAATTAGGCCAAAATAATGGTTAAGTATTAGAACAAGCTATTGCACAAAAATTAAAATTCGACATTGAAATAAAAAATAATTACCCAATATCCATACAATATAATCAATCCTTTCATTTAATCTCAAATATAGGTTTCCGAGCTCTCGGAAAAGCGGTGTCTCCTCATGTTATCCACGTTGTTTAGAAAATTCTTCGGTAGTCGTAACGATAGGCTGGTTAAGCAATATGGCCAAGCCGTTAAAGAAATCCATGCGTTAGAACCTGCCATGCAGGCTTTATCGGATGACGCTTTGCGCGCTAAAACAGAAGAGTTCAAACAGCGTTTTCAGCAGGGCGAAACGTTAGAAAAACTCATGCCAGAAGCATTTGCAGTCGTACGCGAAGGCAGCGTGCGTGCGTTAGGCATGCGCCATTTCGATGTGCAAATGATCGGTGGCATGGTGCTGAATTCTGGCAAGATCGCTGAGATGCGTACGGGTGAAGGTAAAACCTTGGTGGCAACATTGCCGGTTTACCTGAATGCCATCACTGGCAAAGGCGTACATGTAGTTACCGTGAATGACTATTTGGCGAAACGCGATGCGGAGTGGATGGCCAAGTTATATAACTTTTTAGGCTTGAGTGTCGGCATTAACTTATCGCAAATGCAGCACGATGCAAAACAACTTGCTTATGCAGCAGACATTACTTACGGTACCAATAACGAATTCGGATTTGATTATCTACGTGACAACATGGTGTTTACCAAAGATGAGCGCGTACAACGTTCTTTAAGTTATGCGCTAGTGGATGAAGTCGATTCGATTTTAATTGATGAAGCACGTACGCCGCTGATTATTTCAGGCCAAGCTGAAAATAGTATTGATTTATATAATCAAATTAATGCGGTTGCTAAACAGTTAACTGCGCAAACCGTTGAAGATGGTCCTGGCGATTTTTGGGTGGATGAAAAAGCGCAAACGGTGACCATGAGCGAAAGTGGACACGAACGTGCAGAAGCAATTTTAGCCAGTACTGGCTTGATGGCTGAAGGTTCTAGCCTTTATGAAGCCGCCAATATCACTTTAGTGCATCATCTTTATGCTTCATTACGTGCGCAAAACCTGTTCAAAAGAGATCAGCATTACGTGGTAGATGACGGCGAAATCGTCATTGTGGATGAGTTCTCTGGCCGTAAAATGCCGGGTCGCCGTTGGTCAGATGGATTGCATCAAGCGGTTGAAGCCAAAGAGGGCGTTGCGATTCAGAAAGAGAATCAAACGCTGGCATCGATCACGTTCCAAAACTATTTCCGCATGTATGAGAAATTAAGCGGCATGACGGGTACAGCTGATACAGAAGCCTATGAATTTAACCAGATTTATGGCTTGGAAACGGTTGTTGTGCCAACGCATAGAACTATGCTGCGTAAAGATGCGATGGATAAAGTCTATCGTACGTCTGCTGAAAAATACAATGCGGTGATTGAAGATATCAAGCAATGCCAAGCCATTGGCCAGCCCGTGTTGGTGGGAACGACTTCGATTGAAAACTCAGAAATTATCTCAGGTTTACTGACTAAAGCTGGTTTAAAACATGAAGTATTAAACGCCAAACAACATGAGCGTGAAGCGCATATTGTTGCAGAAGCAGGTCAACCGGGTGCGATTACCATTGCTACTAATATGGCTGGCCGCGGTACGGATATCGTATTGGGCGGTAATCCAGAATCGGCGATTCACGCAGTGAATTCTGATGACAAACTGGATGAAGCGCAAAAAGCCGCCAAAATCACACAATTAAAAGCGGAATGGCAACAGCGCCATGATGCGGTTTTAGCCTCTGGCGGTTTGCATATTATCGGCACAGAGCGCCATGAATCACGCCGTGTGGATAACCAACTGCGTGGTCGTTCAGGCCGTCAGGGTGACCCTGGTTCAAGCCGTTTTTACTTAGCTTTAGATGACCAATTATTGCGTATATTCTCTGGCGATCGCGTCTCAGCGATTATGGAACGTTTAAAAATGCCAGAAGGCGAAGCGATTGAACATGCGATGGTGTCGCGTGCGATTGAAAATGCGCAACGCAAAGTGGAAGGTCGTAACTTTGATATTCGTAAACAGTTACTAGAGTTTGACGATGTGTCGAACGACCAGCGTAAAGTGATTTATGAGCAGCGTAACGAGTTATTGGAAGCCAATGATATCGGTGCAACCATTGCTGCGATGCGTGCAGATGTGATTTCCAGCATCTTTAGCACGCATATTCCGCCGGGCAGTGTGGAAGAGCAATGGGATATTCCGAGTTTAGAAAAAAATCTAATCGCGGAAACTGGATTAGATTTGCCTTTGCAAAAAATGCTGGAAGATAACCCTGATTTGCATGAAGAGACTTTACGTGAGCGTATTTTTGATGCGGCTGAAGAGTCATATAAAGCCAAAGAAGCACTGGCCAGCAATGACACGATGCGCCAATTTGAACGTGCGGTGATGTTGCAAAGTATCGATAGTCATTGGCGTGAACATTTGGCGGCGTTAGATCATTTACGTCAAGGTATTCATTTGCGTTCTTACGCACAAAAAAATCCTAAGCAAGAATATAAGCGCGAAGCATTTGCGCTGTTTGAAGGTTTGCTAAACACCGTTAAAAGTGAAGTGACTAAAGTGACGATGTTGGTGCAGGTGAAAACGCAAGACGATGTGGAAGCGGTTGAAAAACCAGCAGAAGTAGAAAACGTGCAATATCAACATGCAGATTTTGACGAAGCGCTAGCGAATCCAGCCGAAGAAACAAACGTACAAGCGGAAAGCGGTGAAATGGCGGGTAATGAATCGTTTACCCGTGATGGCGCAAAGGTAGGGCGTAATGATCCGTGTCCGTGTGGTTCTGGTAAAAAATACAAACAGTGTCACGGTATTTTGAGCTAATGCCGTAAAGTTATTACTTTCAATAAGTTAGCCTTAAAAAGTTGGCTTTTTGTTATTAAGATTTAAAGAAATGCGCGATTCAATATCGCGCATTTTCATATCAACTTAATCATATTTTGTTTAAGTATTTGGTTTGAGATTTGGAATAAAAAATGTCAGAAATAGAAATTCAGTCGCCTTGTATAGGCTTATGTAGCATGGATGAATTAAGCGGATTTTGCCAGGGCTGTTACCGCACCATTGATGAAATTCAGGCGTGGTGGGATTTAACCAATCAGCAGAAACAAGAAGTGATCAATATGGCAACTGAGCGTGAAGCGCAGATGTTTGATTAAATAACTTAACCAGTTTTACACTTTAGTTTTTGTTGCGCGCTTAAACATTCTTACTAAAAACTGTTCGAAATCATCCACATAAGTAAACACGACCGGAATCACCAGCAAGCTTAATACGGTTGAAGTCAGCAAGCCGCCAATTACTGCCACTGCCATTGGGCTTCTGAACGATCCATCGCCAGAACCCCATTCTAATGCCAACGGCAACATGCCCGCCGTCATCGCGATAGTGGTCATAATAATCGGTCGCGCACGTTTATGACACGCATCTTTAATCGCATCTACCCGGCTTAAATGCAGTTCGCGGCGCGCAACAATCGCATATTCCACCAGCAAGATTGAGTTTTTGGTGGCAATGCCCATCAGCATAATCAAACCAATCATCGATGGCATAGACAGCGCTTTTCCAGCAACCAACATGCCTAAAAATGCGCCGCCTAGCGATAATGGCAAGGCGACTAAAATCGTCACAGGTTGTAAAAAGTCTTTAAATAACAGCACTAATACAAAGTATATACAGACCACACCAGTTAACATCGCCAAGCCAAAGCTGGCAAATAACTCGCCCATCGCTTCTGAATCGCCTAATTCGCGCTGTTCAACGCCATTGGGTAAATCTTGAATGCTGGGCATTGCTTTCACGATTTTGGTTAATTCACCCAATGGAATGCCGGCTGTTTCAATATCAAACTGAATATTGCGCGAGCGATCATAGCGGTCAATCATGGCGGGGCCGCTGGCGATTTTCATGTTAGCGACTTGTTCTAATGGCACTGGGCCGCGCGAGCCTGGCACAGACAATTTCTGCAATACGCTTAAATCGGTTTTTGAGCTTTCATCTAATTTAACTAAAACAGGCACTTGGCGTTTTTCCAGATTCAGTTTAGTTAAGGCTTGTTGATAATCGCCCACGGTGGCAATGCGCAAGGTTTCGCCTATCGCTGAACTGGTCACACCTAAATCGGCCGCTGCAGTAAAGTCTGGCGTCACAATCACTTCTGGTCGCACTAACGATGCGCTGGATGCGATATTGCCCAAGCCAACAATGTTGCGTAAGTCTTTTTCCACCGTGTTAGCCGCGGCTTGCAGCGCATTACTATCTTCGCCAGAAAGCACCAATATGTATTTTTCGCCATTGCCGCCCAAGCCAACATTGATTCTAGCGCCGGGCAATTGCTGTAACTGTTCACGTATTTGTTTTTCAATCACTTGTTTCTTGGGCCTGCTACCTCGCTCATCGAGCAAAATTGTTAAGGTAGATTTTCGCGTTTCAATTGCGCCAGAACTCACGAAAGGATCCGTACCTGCAGCGCCGCCGCCAATAGTGGTATAGATGCTTTTAATGTGCGGAATTTTAGCAATCATCAAGCGCGCCTGTTCAGATGATGCAATTGTTTGGTTTAACGCCGCGCCGGGCGGTAACTCTAAGCGCACCTGTGTTTGTGAGTTATCGTCTGCTGGAATAAATCCTGTCGGCAGAAGTGGAATAAGCATTAATGACGCAACAAAGAAAGCGATAGCGGCTAAAGTGGTTATAAGACGATGGTTTAAGCACCAGCCACTCACGCGCATGTATAAACGCATAACCTTGCCGTCTTCAGGGTGACCTGTCGTGACAGGTTTCATCAAATAAGCCGCCATCATCGGCGTTAACACGCGTGCGACAACCAGCGAAACGAATACCGCGATAGAAGCGGTCCAGCCAAATTGTTTGAAAAACTTGCCGGGGATGCCACTCATAAATGCTGTTGGTAAAAACACCGCAATTAACGTGAACGTAGTGGCGATAACCGCTAAACCAATCTCATCAGCTGCTTCCATGGCGGCTTGATAAGGCGTTTTGCCCATGCGTAAATGCCGCACAATATTTTCAACTTCTACAATGGCATCATCCACCAGCACGCCAATTACTAATGATAACGCCAGCAAAGTGACCACATTGATGGAAAAGCCCAGATAATGCATGCCGATAAATGCTGGAATAACAGATAATGGCAGCGCAACTGCGGAAACAAAAGTTGCGCGGAAGTCACCTAAAAATAACCAGACAACCAACACCGCTAATACTGCGCCTTCCAGCAATAGCGTGATGGATGCATCAAAATCTTCTTGCACCGGCGTGACAAAGTTAAAGGCTTCGGTTATTTCAATATCTGGATGTGCCGATTTAAGCGCTTCCAGTGCTTCCTTCACGCCTGCGCCTACTTCAAGTTCACTAGCGCCTTTGCTTCGCGTCACATCAAAACCAACAACGGTTTTACCATTTAATAATGCGGTAGAAGTACGTTCTGCAAACGTATCTTTTACAGTGGCTACTTGGTCTAAGCGAATTTTTCGGCCATCGCTCAACAGTATTTCTAATTGCGCCAGCGCTTCGGCTGATTTCACCGTGGCAATTGTGCGAATGGGCTGGTCGCTGCCGCCCAATTTGGTTGCGCCGCCTGCTACTTCAATTTGCGATAATCTTAATTGGCGTGATATATCTGCTGCGCTGGCGTTTAAAGATTGTAGTTTAGCAGCGTCTAATTCCACCCAGATTTGACGATTGACACCGCCAACACGGCTGACGCTACCAACGCCTTGCACGCCAAGTAATTTGCGCGTCACCGTATCATCTACAAACCAAGAAAGTGCTTCGTCATCTAAACTGGGCGAAAAAATGGTAAACGCCAAAATAGGTGAGCCAGCTAAATTCACTTTTGAAATAATCGGATCACGCAAATCATCTGGCAAATCCGCGCGCACTTCCGATACCGCAGAACGTACATCATCCACTGCTTCTTGCGTGGCTTTTTCTAAGCGGAATTCTGCAGTAATCGTCACGCTGCCGTCTTGAATCTTGGTATAAATGTGCTTTAAATCTTGCAGTTTGGCGATGGAATTTTCTATTTTTCGCGCTACTTCGTTTTCTAATTGCCCAGGCGATGCACCTGGCAAAGCCGCGGTAACAGTCACAGTTGGTAATTCTAAATCAGGAAAATTTTGTATCTTCATCGCATTAAAGCTCATGAAGCCAGCGAGCGTTAACAGAATAAATAAAATCAGCGCAGGAACTGGGTTTTTAATCGACCAACTTGAAACGTTCATCATTTAGAAATGCTTTCAGTTGTAGCAGTTTCTTGTGAAGCGCGCTCTTTACTGTCAATTTGAGTTTTGCTCACGACTCTTACCGTATCGCCATCGGCTAAAAATGCGCCACCATTGGCCACAAAGTCGTCATTGATTTGATTCTCAATCGATTGAAACGCACTATTTTGATTTTCAATCTCAAGTAGCTCAACTAAATCACCAGTGCGCCGTCCTGTATTCACTTTTATTTGTTTGATTTGTGCAATGCCGTTTGTATCGCCAGCTTTGCTAATCACTTGCATGGCGTATGAAAAGCCATCGCGCAGCACAATCGCGCTGGCCGGCAAGGTGTAAGCCTCTGTATTTTCTAATATAAAAGTGCCTCTGGCATACATGCCAGCTTTAGCCGTTTCTGCAGGGATATCGATATAAACCAGCGCATTACGCGTTGCGCTATCAATACTTGGTGCAATGGCGCGTACTTTACCGATTATTTTTTGTCCATCTGGCAGTGTTAAGTCTGCCTGCATACCCACACGGATTTTATTGATATCAGCCGATGTTAATTCTGCGCGCCATTCTAAACGGCCTTTGCGTACCAGTTTAAATAGCTCTTGCCCAGCCGCGGCAACAGAGCCGACAGTTGCAGTGCGTGACGAAATAACGCCATCGTCGGGCGCATTGACAGTGGTTTGGCCAAGCTTAATATTTTGCAGATTCAGTGTCGCTTCGGCTGCTTCTACGCGCGCTTTGGTGCTGGCTTCTGCACTTAAAAACTGTTCGATTTGTTGCGTACTTAATGCGCCAGAGCTTTGTATGCTTTTTGCGCGGCTCGCATTACCCGCCGCTTCTATCGCCGCTGCTTTTGCTTCTGCAAGGCTGGCTTTTGATTGTGCTAAATCGGCAGAAATCGTGCCCGATGCAAAACGCGCTAATACTTGCCCGCGTTTCACTTTGTCACCCACATTTACCAACACTTCGTTTAACAGTAAACCGTTTACTTCTGTGCCCACAACCGCTTCTTGCCATGCTGCGATATTGCCGTTAGCGGGAATGGTTAAATTCAACATGCTGCGCTTGATTTTGACAGTATTGACGGTCAGCGCGGCGTTAGTGTTTGATGACTGGGTTTTTTCGGCAGAGGCTACTTTTACATCAGGCGATTTTTGCTTGATCACTAAAAAGTAGACAGCCAAAGCAATCGCAATTGCCAACACAATCCAAACGAATCGATTTTTTTTAACCATGTGCTTACCTGTTTTCTTGAGTATTTTTAGTGTTAACTTCTGTATTAATTTGCGTGCTGTTTTTTGCCTGAGATTCATTATTCGTCCAGCCACCGCCAGCCGCACGATACAACGCTATCCAGGCATTATTGCGATCTTTTAATACAGTAATTTGATTAGTTTGCGCCTGCAAAGCATAGCGGCGGTTTTCTTCCAGCTCGATCAAATTGGCAAAACCTGCGCTCACTTTTTGTTCTGTGGCGACTAATGATGCCTGATAACCTTTTAAAGCCGTTTGCACATCTATTTGACGTGCTTCGCTTGCGTGTAGATTTACTAGCGCGTTTTCGACCTCTTTCACCGCATTACGCACTTTGCTGCGATAGTTCGCCGCCGCTTCGGCATATTTCGCTTCTGCGCTATCCACATTCGCCCTGCGTTTTCCTGCATCGAAAATCGGCAAAGTAATGGAAACTGGTCCTATCGACCAAATTTGACCTTCACCTTTAAAACCTGGGCCCGCAAGTCGCATCCAGCCGATAGAGCCGTTAAGCGAAACTTTGGGTAAACGTTGAATCTGTGTGTTTTTCAATTCTGCCGCGGTCGTCATTAAATCGGCTTCGGCGCTCACCATATCTGGTCGCTGGCTGATGATAGTCGCAGGCAACTCTGCAATGGTAAACAAGGTTTGATTCTCTTCATTGGCGCTAAAAGGCGTTTCTGCCAGTTTTTTTCTTAAGATGGTTTCGTCTAAATCAGTCAGCGCGACTAATTCATTAACACCTAAATCACATTGCGCCTGCTGCGCTTTAACTTGTTGTGCGGCATCAGCTGCGCCCGCAAGCGCCAGCTGATAAGCACCATATGCGCTAAAACCCGCTTTGTAGGATATCTCAGTCACACGTGCACTTTCTGCGCGCGATTTTGCATCGTTTTGATTAATGCTTAATTGCATCTGACAAAAGCGCTGATTAAAGTAAGACGTCGCCAATTCTGCCGCCACGGCTACGCGCGCATCGTGCCAGCCTGCCTGCGCAGCTTTTTCGCGTGCTTGCGCTGCTTTCAATAAGCCGCGATTCGCGCCGAATAAATCCAGTTCCCACGCAGCTTGTGCATTGATTTGCGTGGTAGTGATGGCTTGGCCGCCAAAAGCAAACGCCGCCGCCTGCCCACCCCCTGTTTGGCCGCCAGTTGCAGGAATAGCCGCTACGCCCGTGCTACTAATGGCTGGCTGTTGCAAGGCTTTGGAGGATGAAAGTGTGCTATCTAAAGTGGGCAATAATGACGATAAAGCGCTAACTCGGCTGGCTCTTGCTTCTGCGATTTTGGTGCTTGCTGTGGCAATGTTAACGGATTCTGTCTGCGCTTTTTCAATCAACTCTAATAACAGCGGATCTCGATATTGCGTCCAAAATGTTTTGAGCTGCGAAACATCGCCACCATGCGGCAAACTAGTTTGCCAGACCGGGGCGATTTTAGTTGCCGCGATTGTTTCTTTAGGCGAAGCTTTGTTTTTTAAAAAATCTAAATTTAAAAAATCCAAAGATGCGCAGCCTGATAGATTCAAGCTCAATAAAAGGATTAACGCGATGGAGAAACGTGATTTTTTACGCGTCATATTGACCTGTTTTTGCCGTTTTTCTGATAATGCGGTTTTTAAAGATTTTTCTGGTCACTGTTTTTCCAGTAAATGCTGTGCACCCAAATGTTTGCGCCTGTCGGCTTCTGCATGCACCATGCTCACCGCAAAAAAAGTCAGTCTTTCATGCAAAACATCTAAGGCTTGATGCGTGGCAGTCAACTCAGGTGTAATGCGCTCAATGACATCGCGACCGGTAAAAAGATGCACGCCCATCGCCACAATACACAAAGCTAAACGATGCAAATCGTCGTCCACTTGGTTAATGTTTAAATGTTTTTGCAGCAATACAATCAATGCTTGATGATAAGGCGCAATACCATTTTCAATTTCCTCTTCCCATATTCCAGTTGGCTCAACCATTTCGCGCATGTGTAAACGCACGCGCAATTTCGCAATATCACCCAATTTAAGCGGGCCGATAAATCCTTGAAACAAGCCGTTTAAAGCTTGTTCTAGTGTTAAGTTAATATCGCTAAATAACGCAATATCGTCATCAGCAGCACCACAGGATTCAGTAAATACTGCACGATACAAACCCGCTTTATCACCAAAATAATAGGAAATCGCTGAGATATTTACTTGTGCCTGACGGGCAATTTGTCTGGTAGATGTGCGTGCGTATCCATGCTCCGCGAATAATTCAAGCCCCGCCATCACAATACGTTTTCTGGATTCTTCGCCATCTGAACGCTTGGGAGAAAGTAGTTCGCAAAATCTCAATTAAAACTTCTCACTCTAAAACTCCCTGCTTTTATTGGTTAAGTATGCAAGTCTGAAATAATTAAATCAAACGATTGATTTAATTATTTCAGATAGTGATTTTATTAGCAAGAATTAGTTTTAAAACACTAATTAATAATTTGAAGTATTAGATTTGAAGAGATTTCATTTCAGAAAATTATTCCGAAATGAATGAAAGTTATTTACTGGGAGGAGGCTACGTAAGCGTAATAGCTTGCTGATGCAGTAATGCATTCAAAATATCAGCACCAAACTGAATAAACAAATCAACATCTGGATGCTGTAACTCATCAGCCAGTTTTGTTAATGCCAGCCTGCCTGTTAGAGGCTGCGATTGAACTAGATGCTGCGACTGAATCAGTGACAAAAGCTGAAAAGTAACTGGATTCAGTACAATGAATTTCACGTCGAAATCACTATTTCTGAATACCAATAAATAAGTTTTTTCCAGCTCAGTCGGTTTAAAACGCGCAGATATTTGATGCACAGGATAATCGTAGGCTAATAATGCACTGGCGTTTGGCAATGTAATTTGGTTATCTAAACAGTTTAAATCTGCCGCTTGCGGTTTTGTCTGGCCAGTTTGTTTGCTGCTAATCGCAAGTTCAATCCATTCATAATGCGCTAATTGTTTTAAGTAAGGCGGCAGCTGATTCGCTATTTCGCTTGAATCACTATTTTTATTATCCTTTAAAGTTAACCCATTTAAAAACGCCAAAAATTGCTGTGGAATTTCTCTGAAAAGTGGGCTATCTGCAGAATGATCGGACACAAAGCTACGGATTAACTCACGCCATTTGCGCTTACCTAATACATTTTGACAGACAGGAAAGCAAACAGAAATCGACTCAAAAATATTGTTAAATACGGATTCGCGATAAACCGCCATGCGTGCTTCGACCACTTTTTTTGGTTTGGCGTGCAGTTTTGGATTGCGAAGATGCGCGGTAAACGCTAATTGATAACGTTGAAAATCTAGCATGTGGCGAGTGTTAAGTTGTGCGCTTGCTGCGATGCTGGATGATGTTTGTGATTAGCTTGATACGACGCTATTTTGTTCACTTCGCGCATCAATGTTGGCAGCGGTGGAATGTTATTGTCGCGTTCTAACAAGGTTGGAAAAGTACCAAAAAGACTGTACGCGGTTTCTAATAAATCCCACACAGGGTCAATCACATCTTTGCCATGCGTGTCGATTAATAGTGTGGATGATTGCTGATAATGCCCAGCAATATGGCTGTAAACAATACGTTCAGCAGGAATGTTGTGTAAAAAATCCTGCGCAAGTTTGATTGGGTCTTGTTTATGTGCAAAATTCACGCTGTTGACGTAAATATTATTGATATCTAAATGCAGCAAACAATCCGCCTCTTGCAAAACCGCATTTAAAAAAGTGATCTCACTCATGGTTGAGATTGGTGCAGCCGCATAAAAAGAAGCATTTTCGACCGCAATGCGCTGGCCTAAAATATCCTGCGTTTGGCGAATGCGTTGCGCGACATATTTAACCGCTTCATCGGTAAATGGAATCGGTAATAAATCGTACAAGTAGCCAGTTTTACCTTGGTAATTATCAGTGCAATAGCTTAAATGTTCGGTATAAAGGGGAATTTTATTCGCAGATAAAAACTGCTTAACTTGCTTTAAAAACTGCGTATTCAGCGCGTTCGGGCCGCCTAAAGATAAACATAATCCGTGACAAACGATTGGATAACGTTCGACAAACCAGGCTAAATCCGCTTCGGCTTTGCCGCCTGCATTAATCCAGTTTTCTGGTGCGATCTCGACAAAGTTAATATTGGCGATGATTGAATCTTGAATAGCTGAATCTTGTTGAGATTCTGGATAAAAGCTTTGGATTTGAGGAATCAGCTCGCGCTTTAACCCCAAACCCACGCCTTTGATATCTGCTAAAGTTGACAAAATAATTGCAGAATAACTAAATGAATTAACGATTAATTATTTAGCTTTTTCTGTGCTGCTACCTGCTTTAGCTTTTTCATCTGCAGCTGCTTTTTTCTCAGCGCTGCATTTGCCTTCGCCGCATTTACCGTCTTTGGCTTTAGCATGGTCTTTTTTCATTTCTGAACTACATTTGCCTTCTGAACAGCTACCATCTTTCGCTTTTTCATGGTTATCAGCCACTTGATAGCCGCTTGATAGCGATTTAATCGCAAACGGATTTTCTGCTGCGTTGATACTTGCTGCGCCGATGGTTAAAGCAAATGCGCCTGATAAAGCTAAAGCGATTGTTTTGTTAGAAGTTTTCATGATTGATTTCCTTTTATTGAGTGAATAAGTGTTGATTAAAAAGTTAGGTTAAGTCAGTAAGTTAAATGTTTTTATAGAGCCTTTTTATATATCCAAAGCTATTGAATATACGTAATTCAATCAGTCGTAGATTCAATTGAGTGAGAAATACGTGTTTTAGTTTCCACTGGCAACTGAATGCTGTCATCATTTTCAATCAATTTCGTCATGCGATTCAACGCTACACGCATCACCAATAATTGCCGGCTAAAGCGCTTGCAGTATTTGCACATCATTAAATGTAAACCTACCGCAAAACGTTCGCGCCTGGTTAATTGACGATCTAACGATTTTGAAATAAGTTGAGTTGTTTCTCTACAAGTCAACATGATTAAAAACTAAACTCCCTCAAATTAAGCATACTAAAATTAAGTACCTAGCCAATTGATTTCCAGACATTTTCGGATACCCATGCGGGCTCTATATAACATCACCCAAGCATTGGTCGCGGTGATGTTCAGTTCCTTACAAATTTCTTCATTATCTGTTTCGTGCACGTCTCGCAGCATAAATAAGTTGGCTAATTTGGCGGGTAATTTATCCATGCAATTTTGCAATACGCCCAAAAACTGTTTTTGTTCTAGCGCATCTTCTGGCATGTCCCAAGCTTGCGGGCCTTCAGTCCAATGACCCGCATCATCAAAGAATTCATCCATATTGGCATCAGCGTCTGACATTAAATCGCTAGCGGCGATTTCGCGCACGTTCTTACGCATTACATCAATGATTTTATGCTTCAAAATACCAGTTAACCAAGTGCGTGCAGAAGAGTCGCCAGAGAATGATGGACTTTTAATCGCCGCTAAAAAGGTTTCTTGCACCACATCTTCCGCTAAATGCGGATCACGCAAACGAGCTAAGGCGAATCGATATAAAAAGTCCCCATGCTGGTTCAGCCAGTCATGCACGTTGCTAGTTGTCATGGTCAATATTCAATCATGTAAGGAAAAATTAAGCAAACTGAGGTGTTAAGTCGTTTCAAAATGTGATTTGAAGCTATGGTTATAGTTAAGTAATAATGCCGGCTTTTTGTTGCAACAAAGTTAAATAATGCGCGCTATCCAAGCCTGTATTATTGCGCTGCGCCAGCCAAATCGTTTCGGCTAAACAATCTAAAATATCATGTAAGGCATCGTGCTCATTTTGATGTTTGATCTTTAGTTTTTCATAGATTGGCGCAATGCCAATCGGCTGATTGATGCTGATTTGCTCCAAAATAGATAAGTGCAAACTCATGTGCAAAAATGGGTTGGTCTCGCCTAGTTCTGGATAATAAGCGACTTGTTTGTAGTGCTCAGGTTTGCTTAAAATTTCCTGATATTCAGGATGCAGATGCATGACTTTTAAGCCGATTTTTTCTAATTCGGTTAACGTTTGCTGCGCATTAAATTTAGCCCAGGTGCCAAAGAAAAATTCACGTACTTCATCACGAGAAGGATTAAATAAAGCCATATTAACGTCCGAAATTAATTTCCAAAAAGTCCTAAAACTGCAGAATATTGTAGCAAAGTATTTTTGCCCAGAATCGGCGCGATTTCGCCGTTGCCATAAAAACCGATCAACGGTAATTGTGGGAATAGCGTTTTGATCAAAGCGAGATCTTGATCGATGCCGTTGTATAAATATGGCCCGCGGCCAAGGTTTGAAAACAATAAAGAAAACTGTGGTTTTACTGCTAATTGCTGTTTAAACTGCGTGGCGGTTTTCACTAAATCCACTTGCGCGGCATCACTATCACGCACCGCCCAACTTAACCAATCGCCCACTTGCAAAGGCTTGGCAAGCGTGACAGCGCCAGACGATTCATCACCAGCGATAATCGTCGTCAGCGAGTAATCACCACGCTCGATTTGCGATGCGCGTGTGGCATGTACTGCCATCAATTGATGATGCGGTAATGATGTTTGATTGGTCGGCGTAGCGGTTACTGCATGTTTGTTGAAAGCGGATTTTAAGGTATTCAATGCGGGTAAATTAGCTACTTTTAAAACATCATGCTGATGACAAGCGGTGATTCTGCGCGGGCTGGTGATCAATTTTAAGCCATGCGTCGCACCGACAGCGCAATCCATATCGCTTAATTGCATTTCGCATAAACCTTGCGTCACGCCTTTTGCGTTCTCCCAAACTGAAAAAGCGCCATGCCCGATCGCGTCACCCGAAACACCGCCAAATCGGGCAGATGTTGAATCTAACCATAAACTGTTGATGGCGCTAGGAGCGGCAAGTGTCAGCAAAGTCGACTGTTTGCCAGATTCAGTTAATGCATTATTTTCATTCGTTTTGTCATTGTTTTTATGATTAACTTTTAACCAGATATTCTCTGAAAAAACCATTGCAGCCGCGGCCGGGCTATCAATCACCCAATCTTCTTCGGTAAAAATACCAATAGCAGAACAGCCGATTATTTGCGTGCAACTTGCGGCTTTAGCAGCAGCTTTAATCGCTAATTGCGGTTTAGCGGCAAACTCGGACGTTAAAAATAATAATACGCAGGCTGGCGAATCTAACTGTGCTTTTTGCATCGCGTTTAACACAGCTTGCGCTGCTAATTCTGGCGACGCTTTTTTACCAATTGCTAATCCTGTAGCGACTTTCATACGCTAATCAATGTTTCTTCAGGCAGTTTATTCATGCTGTCTTCACCCGCCATCAAATGCGTTTTAGGTATATTTTTATGCGGGTATTCGCACAAATCAACAATGCAACATTCATCACACTTTGGGCTACGCGCGGTGCAAGTGTAGCGACCGTGCAAAATCAATAAATGATGTGCATCTTTTAGAAAAACCGCAGGAATCGTCTTTAAATATTTTTGCTCGACCGCTAATACGTTTTTGCCGGTGGCTAATTTAATGCGATTACCTAGACGAAATAAATGCGTATCTACTGCAATAGTAGGTTGGCCAAAAGCCGTGTTCAATATCACATTGGCAGTTTTGCGGCCTACCCCTGGCAAGGCTTCTAACGCAGCTCTGTTATCTGGCACATTGCTATCGTGCAATGCAATCAACTGTTGGCAGCAGGCAATCACATTTTTCGCCTTTGCGTGATACAAGCCGATGGATTTAATATAAAACTCTAAGCCTTCAATGCCCAAATCGAAGATGGATTCTGGCGTATTGGCAACCGCAAATAATCTGCGCGTGGCAATATTCACGCCTTTATCTGTGGCCTGCGCAGATAAGATAACAGCGATTAACAATTCAAACGTGCTGTTGAATTCTAATTCAGTGTTTGGATGCGGAATCGCAATACTCAAACGCCTGAAAATCTCAAATCGTTTTTCTGCGTTCATTTTGGGGTGTAATTAATAAATTGACGATTATTCATAAAAATATTAGGTTAAGTATTGTGTTGTTAACTTAAGAAATTAATCTTTGACGACATTAGCTTGGGTTTGGGCGGCTATTTTTAACAGTTTCGCACGTTCAATCGCGGTGGCAACGGCAGATTTTTTAATATTCTCTGTCGCAGATTCGACTTTAGATACTGCAGCGCGTTCGGCATGTTTTTGCATCAGTTCCAATTTCTCGTGCTCAATTCTATCTAATCTGAAATAGTAGCGTTTACGCGCTAAATCGGCTGCTGCTTTTGTTTCATCAGCCTTCATCACAGAATAATTCACTGGAGAATCAAACGACCAATCACGCGAGATGTCTTCCTGCATGGTAATGCAATCCACGGGGCAGGGCGCCAAACATAATTCGCAGCCAGTACATTCCGTTGCAATCACTGTATGCATCTGTTTAGAGGCGCCCAATATTGCGTCTACTGGGCAAGCCTGAATACATAAGGTGCAGCCGATACAAGTTGCTTCGTCGATAACCGCCAATGCTCTAGGCTTTTCTACGCCATTTTTAGGGTTAAGTGGCTTGTACTTTAAATGCGTTAAATCCGCCAATGCACGAATGCCAGCATCGCCACCCGGCGGACATTGATTGATATCTGCTTCGCCATTTACAATTGCCGTCGCATAAGGTTTGCAGCCAGCATAACCGCATTTTTCACATTGCGTCTGCGGCAAAATAGCATCAATTCGCACGATCAATGTATTAGCTTCAATATTGGAATGAATTTGCATGTTAGATATTTCAATTTGAGTTGAATTATACCGCTTAAATCCTAGTCCTCTCATCACGCAAAACGCTTAAATGCAATGTCGAATCAACCAAAATAGCCTTAACGCGTTGCTTGTCATATTGGTGCAAACACATGCAGGCATATTTTTTTTCAATTTATCAAGAATGATGACAACCTTGTGCTAATTGAATCACGACGTATTCGCATTAAGCAGCTAGTTTCGGTTAAAATACGGATAATTTTGTAGGTGAAGGTTAACTATGTTGCAAGGTAGTATGGTTGCAATCGTCACGCCGATGTTTGATGATGGCAGTTTAGATTTAGATGCGCTTCGCAAACTGATCGATTGGCATATCGACGCCGGTACAAACGGCATTGTGGTGGTCGGAACAACGGGTGAATCGCCTACGGTAGATGTTGACGAACATTGTCTGCTGATTAAAACCACGGTTGAGCAAGTAGCTGGTCGCGTGCCAGTGATTGCAGGAACTGGCGCTAACTCTACGCGTGAAGCGATTGAGTTAACCAAAAATGCGAAAGAATTAGGCGCGAATGCCTGTCTTTTGGTGGCGCCTTATTACAACAAGCCGACACAAGAAGGTTTGTATCAACATTTTGCGGCAATCGCTGCTGCAGTGGATATTCCGCAGATTTTGTATAATGTTCCAGGTCGCACCGGTTGCGATATTAGCAATGATACGGTGATCCGTTTATCGGCAATCGCAAATATTGTCGGTATTAAAGATGCAACTGGCGGTATTGAGCGCGGAACCGATTTGTTGTTACGTGTGCCTGAAGATTTTGCCATATACAGCGGCGATGATGCCACTGGAATGGCGTTAATGCTGCTTGGTGCAAAAGGCGTGATTTCGGTAACAGCTAACGTCGCGCCAAAACTGATGCGTGAGATGTGTGTGGCGGCGATGGCGGGAAATGTCGCAAAAGCGTGTGAGATCAACGCGAAATTATTTGGTTTGCATCAAAAACTATTCGTTGAAGCTAACCCAATTCCCACAAAATGGGTTTTACAACAAATGGGTTTGATTCAATCGGGTATTCGTTTGCCGATGGTCAACTGTTCAGCGCAGTTTCACGATGTGTTGCGGTTGGCAATGAAAAGCGCAGAAATTAGTAAGCTTTAAAAAGATAAAAATGTTGCATGAGTAGTTTTTAACAACGCAGTATTTAAATGACAACATTGGATTGAAATTTAACTATTAGGGCTAGCAATATAAATGGTGATAATTAATATGAAACAACGCGTAAAAAAACAGGCGTCAAAATTGACTGCAGGAATTGTATTAGCAATGCTGGTAACAGCTTGCGATTCTATTCCATTCATTGATACTTCTTCTGATTACAAAGGCGCTGGGCGTGCAAAACCATTGGAAGTGCCGCCAGATTTAACCAGCATGCAAACTAGCGATGCATACAATGTGCCAGGTGGCAGCACCAGTTACAGCACTTATAATCAAGCGCAAGAAGGCCAAGAAGTTGGTGTTGAAAAAATATTGCCGACTTCAGAAGGCGTGCGCTTGGAAAGAGCGGGTGCACAGCGTTGGTTAGTAGTCAATGCGCCAGCTGAAAAAGTGTGGCCAGCAGTGCGCGAATTCTGGATTGAGCAGGGATTTGCCGTGCGTGTGGAAAATGCGCAAACAGGCGTGATGGAAACGGAATGGATTGAAGCGGATGCGATTAAAGCCAAAGATGAAAAAAGAAACATCGGCGAAAAATTCGATAAATGGATGGATAAATTATCTGGTCTTGCAGATAGACGTAAATTTCGTACGCGTTTAGAGCGTGGCGAAAAAGAAGGCTCAACGGAAATTTACATGACGCACCGCACAGTAAGCGGCGCGCCAGACGATGGTAAAAACAGAGTGCAAACGCAGTTAGGTGAAATTGATACTGGTTATCGTGCTGATACTACTCAAAAAACGGCAGAAGAAAAAGATGGCGATTTAGATGCGGAATTATTGCGCCGTTTGATGGTTAAGTTGGGCGTTGAAGAAAAACGCGCACAAGAGATTGTTTCGAATCCTGTTAGTGAAAAACGTGCCGATGTGGTAAAAGAAGCTGATAACAGCGTCACACTTACTTTGAATGATCCATTTGATCGCGGCTGGCGCAGAGTTGGTCTGGCTTTAGATAGAATTGGTTTTGTGACTGAAGATAAAGATCGCTCTACTGGACTATTTTTCGTACGTTATTCTGATGTAGAAATCGCTGGCGACACCAAAAAGAAAAAGGGCTTGCTAGATACACTGGCATTTTGGAAAGACAGCGATGAAGAAATCGAAAATAAATCTAAGCCAAAAGATGAGAAAACCATTGTTGATAAAATGAAGTTCTGGAAAGGTGATGACGTAAAATCTGATCCTTCTAAACAATATCGCATCAAAGTAGTTGAATCGGAAAATGGAAGCAGTGTAAGCATGGTGAATGAAGATGGTAGCCGCAACCGCAGCACAACGGCTAACCGCATTATTTCATTGTTATATGATCAACTGAAATAACAAAATAGGTAGTTTAGGTATATATATTTAAATGCGGTTTGCATCTATTGGTAGTGGTAGCGCGGGCAACTGCATGGTGGTCGAGCAAGGGTCTACAAGATTGTTGCTCGACTGCGGTTTTGGCGCAAAAGAAGTCATTACGCGGTTAGAAAAATTAGCTTTAACGCCAGAACAAATCACAGGCATTTTAATTACGCATGAGCATGATGACCATGCAAAAGGCGCGTTTAAATTAGCCGCGAAATACAATATTCCAGTTTGGTTATCGCATGGCACGCACAAAATGGTCGAACGTTTCTTGCCAGAGCGCGCGCCTATTCAATGGAATCTCATTGATAGTCACACTTGTTTTGAAATACAAGATCTGCAGATTACGCCTTATCCTGTGCCGCACGATGCGCGTGAGCCGACCCAATTCACTTTTTCTGATGGCCAATATAAATTAGGCGTGTTAACGGATGCTGGCGCATCAACTTACTATATTGAACAAATATTAAGCGGTTGCGATGCGTTGGTGCTGGAATGTAATCATGATTTGAATATGCTGGAAAATGGCCCGTATGCCTGGCCACTTAAAAAGCGTGTGGGCAGTCGATTAGGTCATTTGGATAATACAAGTGCTGCGCAATTATTGGCTAAACTGGATAACTCAAAACTCAAACATATTATCGCCGCGCATCTTAGCGCAAAAAATAATACGCAAGATTTAGCCAAAGCTGCTTTAAGTAATATATTGAATTGTGAAGCGGATTGGATAGGCATTGCGCAACAAAGCAATGGCTTTGAATGGCGTAGTTTTAGTTAGAGATTAATTGATACTTTTTTGAAGTAATTTTGCAGGTTAACTCGATTGAAATTTTAGAATAATTGTTTAAATATTGAACATAACAAAAAAGCCGACATTAAGTCGGCTTTTTTGTTATCTAGTATTCACTAAAACCTGAATTAATCAGGTTTTAACGATTAACTAAATTATGGTGCAGTTGCAGGAGCTGGCTCAGCAGGAGCAGCTTCTGCTGGTGCAGCCTCAGCAGGTGCAGCTTCAACTGGAGTTTCAGCAGCTGGTACTTCAGCAGCAGGAGCTTCAACAGCTGGAGCTTCAACAACTGGAGCTTCTTCAGCAGGTTTTTCGCCACAAGCAGTTAATGCAAGTGCTAATAATGCAGCTAATAGGGCAGAACGTGTCATTTTTATATTCCTTAACGAGAGTGTGTGTAGACTAAGAGTTTAACCATTACGGTGGACCACCAAGTCCGCCGGATGAAAAGAATTTTACCAGCAATTATAAAATATTCCACTAAATTTTTGAACTTAAACGGGTATTTGCCGAATAAAACCGTTGATTTGCAACAATTTAAGTGCGAAAGCTCATTTAAATTACAAAGTGTTTAATCAACTTTGATTTCTATATTGCTGTTTTGACTGTTAGATGTAGATTGCACGCCTAAAATTTTGCGACTAATCTCATCATGATTTTGCACAGTGCCGCCAATATTCACCCAATCGCCCAAGCTGACACTGATCGTAGTGCTTAACGATTCAAAATCAATAAAGCCTTGATTGTTTAATCGTGCGATGCGCGGCGTGATTTCCAGCTCGACTTTATTGCCAATCGTGCGCGGTCTTACTGCAAAGCCAGTGGTCACTTCACGCCAATCGGTCAGTCGATCCACTTGAATGTAACGTCTGCTTAAGCTAATCCATTCCTGCGTAAATGGCACAATCTGGCCGTTGCTAATATAAGCGCGCTCGCCATCGACCACATTAATAAACTGATTGCTGCTGCGAGAGCTGCTTGAAGTGCTACTTTCTATATCTACTCGTCCAGTATTTGATGCAGAACGTCTATTATTAGAAATGATGACATTGCCTCTTCTGATCGTCCCGCTCGCCTCGGTTCTATCTGTTTGGCTGTCGATATTATTGCTATTACTAACTGTAATTCTGCGGTTAACGCGTTCAGCATCTAAAGTTTCAACCATCGCTTCAATATCGCGCATGCGCTCTGGCGATGCGCGTACAATCAATTGATTCTGCATACCAGTCGCAGTGCCATCTGCGCCCACCATTGGTGTAATAGTCGGCAATAAATCACTGGCAAAACGGTGTTGCAGCGTAATGATTTTAAATTCAGTTTCGGCACGTGCGAAGAGAGCGGTTATCAATAAACCAAACATTGCCAAGACTAAACTCAAATGAATTGATGTAGATTTTTTCAAACATATTCCTTTTTAAAACAGTGGTTTAAAAACGGTAATTAGAAAATCACAATCCCAGTTGGGTCACTGAAATCGTGTCCGCAGTTTCGGCTAGCAATTCATCGTAGCGCAGCAATAAACTTGCCGATGTTTCCACATCATTTAGCGCGAATTTAAAGCGCGCTTGGTCAATATGAAAACGGCGGCAATAATGTTTTTTATCGGCAATCACAAAACAATCTTTGGCTATTTTGGCAAAATCATTGGTTTCAAACACACGCATCTTATGCCCGTAAATGCTTAATAAATCGAATAAGCGCGGGCAATTAACACTAAAAAACTGTGCATTTTGCAAAATAATCGTCAGCTCAGATGCTGCATTTTTAGCGAGAAATTGTTGAATCAATTCAAAACGTTTCAAGCTGGCGTAATCGCCTTTTTCAAAACTTTGGTCAAAAATCAATAAATGATTTTCAGCCTGCGCAATCACCAAATCTAATGCCGCAGCGTAATTGCGCTCACCAAACATCACACTATCAGCAACTAATTCAGGTTCATCCATCATCATTCCTGCAAAATTAATTCAGCTTTTTTAATTTAAAAGGCTTATTCAAAGACAATAAATCCAGCCAAGTAATGTTCAAATAATGCATCTGCAAGCAAGCTGTACAAGCTTTCTGCTAAATGATCTTTATCTAAATAACGATTATCCGCAAAATCTTTTAGCGGCTCAATCAATGCGCTATCTACCAATAGTTTTTCGCCATTCAAATAAAAGACATCATTGGTAAATATCAGTTGCGATTTTAAATCTAAGCGTAATGTTTTTTGCTGTAAATGCACCAGAAATTGTTTTTTACTTAATGCACTTTCAGGCTCAAAAAACACGTCTGGCTTAGGTTCTGTTAAATACTTACCTAAAAAATCCGCTACAGTTTTTTTATCCCAAGTGATTTTTTGCAACATTGCGCTTACTTGGTTAATCATCGCATCGCCAATTTCTGCAGGATGTTTTTGCAGTTGCAAATCAGGATCAGAATACAGATTCTGTGTATTTTTGAGAGTTAAGTCATCTTGCAGATAACTTAAAAATTCATGCATTAATTCCTGTTCTTTCGGCGCGCGAAAGCCAATAGAATACGTCATACAATCTTCGCCCACGGCCGTACCTAAATGCGCGATTTGTGGCGGTAAGTAAAGCATATCGCCCGCTTCTAAAATCCACTCTTGTTCTGGCTTAAAGTTTTTGAGTATTTTTAGCGGCGCATCTTCAATCAAACTTAAGTCATGTTGAGCACTGATTTTCCAGTTTCTGCGTCCGCTACCTTGCAACAAAAACACATCGTAACTATCCACATGCGCGCCAATGCCGCCACCATCTGGCGCGTAGCTCACCATTAAATCGTCTAATCTGGCATGTGGAATAAAATTAAATTGCGCCAATAGATCCGCCGCCTCTGGCAAATAATGATTCACGCTTTGTACTAATAATGTCCAATCTTTATTCGGCAGTTTGCTAAATACGGCTTCATCAAAAGGGCCGTTCTTAACCAACCATTTGCCGCCTTTTATTTGTGCGATACGCGATTGCACATCTTCTTCGCAAGCCAGCCCAGCCAAATCATCTGGGTTTAATAAACCAGTGAAATCGGGAAGCGCATTTTTAATCAGCAATGGTTTTTTCTGCCAGTATTCCGCTAAAAATTCGCTAGGCGTTAATCCGCCCAATAAGGTTAATGCTTGGTTTTTTGCCATAAATAATGTGTTAAGTAAGTCAATAAATTAGGAGGTAATTATGCCATTGCGCTGGTATACAGATAGGTATATATTAACTAAATAATTCTAAATAAAAATAAAAGACTTAAACAAGCAAAGTCCGTATCAATCTTGAGGAGTTGTGATGAATGCGCCAGTCACTAAAGATCTAGCCGATAGTTTACAAAATAGCGATACCAAAACTTTTCATGGCGGTTGTCCGCATGATTGTCCTGATACTTGTTCGATGGTTTATACCGTCAAAGACGACAAGTTGATTTCAGTCACTGGCAATAAAGAACATCCGATGACGCGTGGCGGTTTGTGCGTCAAACTCAAAGATTACGAAAAGCGCCATTACCATCCCGATCGCCTGCTTTATCCGATGAAAAGAACGGGCCCAAAAGGCAGCAAGCAGTTCGAAAGAATCACTTGGGATGAAGCGCTGGATACGATTGTGAGCAAGTGGCAAGCCATTATTCAAGAAAGCGGCCCGCGTGCGATTATGCCAGCCAGCTATTTGGGCAACCAAGGTTTGGTGCACGGTTTAAATGGTGGTGATGCGTTTTTTAATCGACTTGGCGCAACGGTAACTGAACGTACTTTCTGTGGAGAAGGCTCATGCACCGCATGGTTATTGACTGTTGGGCCAACGGCTGGCGTGGATCCGGAAAGTTTTATCCATTCTAAATATATTGTCATTTGGGCATGCAATTCGGTTTCGACCAATTTGCATCATTGGCATATCGTTCATGAAGCGCAAAAAAGCGGTGCTAAAGTCGTTGTCGTTGATTCTTACGCTTCTAAAACAGCCAAGTTAGCCGATTGGCATATTGCGCCAAAACCTGGCACCGATGGCGCATTGGCAATGGCGATGATGAACGTGATTATTGAAGAAGGTTTGGTTGACCAAGACTATGTCGATAATTACACCGTTGGTTATAAAGAGTTAGCCGAACGCGCCAAAACCCGCACACCTGAATGGGCAGAAAGCATCACAGGAATTGCAGCAGAAGATATCCGCAAATTTTCCAGAGAATACGCAACGACGCCACCTGCGGCGATTCGTTTGGGTGTTGCGCTAGAGCGCAGTTATGGCGGTAGTCAAGCCATTCGCGCAGTCACTTGTTTGCCTGCTTTAATTGGCGCTTGGCGCCATGTGGGCGGCGGCGCATTGCAATTTCCTGTGTGGGAACATCCTTATAAATTCGATGTGATTTCACGACCCGATTTAATTCCAGAAGGCACGCCAGTCGTTAATATTCTGCAACTCGGCCGAGTGTTAACTAATGAAATAAAATTAGATGTACCGATTCAATCCATTATGATTTGGAACACCAATCCTGTCACGCAATCGCCTGAAACGGACAAGATTGTCGCAGGTTTGCAGCGCGAAGATCTGTTCACTATCGTGGCCGATCACTTTATTACCGATACCGCCGCTTATGCCGATATCGTGCTGCCAGCCACCATGGGCGCGGAGATGGAAGATATGATTCTTTCATGGGGGCATTTGTATCTGACCTACAACGCCAAATGTGTGGATGCGCCAGGTGAAGCGATTTCTAACAATGAGATTTTCCGCCGTTTGGCTAAACGTTTAGGTTTTGAAGAAGATAATTTCAAATGGTCTGATTCTGAATGTTTGGAAAATTATGTGAATTGGGATGCGCCAGCCTGTGACGGTATTGATTTAGCCTATTTGCGTGAACATGGTTTTGCGCGTTTAAATGTTGGTACAAAAGATAATCGCGCGCCACATAAACAAGGCAATTTCCCTACGCCAACAGGCAAATGTATGTTCTTGGTAGAAGGTGCGAAAAATTTTGTCGCAGGGCCATTCCGCCAAATGTATGAAGGTTTTCAGCCAAACGAGGATTTAGATTCACTGCCTGATTACGTTGCATCGCGTGAATCTGCCGAAAGCAACCCGGAATTAGCTCTCAAATATCCGTTAAGTATTATTTCGCCTAAAAGCCACGGCTTTTTAAATTCCTGCTACGGCAATGTCGCTGAAAAAATCAAAGGTCAAGGCGAGCAATTTGTAATGATTAACGCGGTAGATGCCGAGTTGCGCGGCATTCAAGATGGCGCAAAAGTGCGCGTGTTTAATCAACGTGGTGCGTTTGAAGGTGCCGCAAGATTGACGTGTGATGTGAATCCGGGGATTGTGGTGGCAACGCTTGGATATTGGCGCCAGTTAAATAAGGGAACGGTGAATTGTATTAGTTCGGCGGAGTTTGGGGATATGGGGCATTCGACTACGTTTTCGGATAATTTGGTGCAGGTGGAATTGGGTTAAGCACAATGGCTAGACATTAAGTCCAGCCATTGCTTGCCTAGGAACTACTTCTTATTTTTTGCTTGAGTCAAAGCTGATGCGGCTACAGATTTCTCTGCAACAGTTGACTTTGGGTCTCTCAAAATAGCTGAAGCTTTACTTGCAACTTTACTACTAGTTTTTTCATTGCTAACTTTTGTTGTCATGATGTTTCCTTAAATTGACACTAAACGAGCGCATAGAAAGTTGTCAAAATTCTTGCTTTGAATTCAATATGTATCTACCATAAGAATTCGTATCAAACATGGTTTTCGACCATACTTTCGCGGCTCTTTCCATCTGAAGTGGATTGAGCCGCAATCACATCCGCCCACTATATTTTGTGATTCCATAAGTAATTTATGCCTTTATTTTGTATGCGTCAATCAAATACCGTTATTTTATGCACAGGGTTATCCACAATAACTTATTTAGTGCCATAATTGGCCTAATCATTGATTGTAGGACTTTGTATGGATATAAAAGATAACGATGAATTAAAAACTTACTTGGCATCAAGGATAAGATTTGAAAGGCAGAAGAAAGGCTATAGTCAAGATAAGATGGCAAGTCTTGCAGGGATTTCCTTAAGGACATATAAGCGTTTCGAGCAAAACTGTAATGGTGGATTTGATAATTTTATAAATATTCTTAGAGCATTTGATAAAGTGGAAGCTCTAGAGGAAATTTTCCCAATTCCTATATCAATTAGCGTTCGTAGTATGGTGGCAATTATTGAGGATATTAATAAGAGTAAATAGGCTTAGTGAGTGGTCCCTTTCGCGCGACTGGCGAGTTTCTTTCTTTTGCTTAGCCAAAAGAAAGAAACCAAAGAAAAGGCTACCCCCTACCGCTTGGTTCCTGCGCCGCTATTAAAAATTGGGCGCTACGGAACTCGCCCAATAAACCGTTGGGCTCAAACAGTCCTCGCTCAAAAACTCCCAACTTTTAATAGCAGCGCAGGCGCGGTAGCAGGGGAATAAAAGTCAAAACCATTTCAGGTTTTTACATTGTTAGTTTTATGTATAAACCTTAACTAACGAACTCGTCATTCCCGCCTACGCGGGAATGATGACTAAGTATATAATTTGAAGCTCGCAAAGACTGTAATATCGATTATTTCTTAAATCCTTAATTAAGCACTGGTAAACTATTCATGTAATTGTGCGTTAGTTAACAGAGGTTAAAACATTTGTTAATGCATAATTCGTGTTAGTTCGTAGCAAGTCTTCTTAACAAATTTTTAACTGGTTAGTTGGTTTAAGTTTTAAATTTGCAGTCAAGCTCATGTATTTCAAAAAGGATAAAATAATATGCGTAAAAATCTAATCGTTGGTTCTGTGTTGGTAGCTTTTGTGTTGGGCGGTTGTGCCAATATGAGTGAGACGCAAAAAGGTACGGCTAAGGGCGCTGGTATTGGTGCTGGTGTTGGCGCGGTTGTTGGGGCGATTGCTGGTAAAGGCAAGGGCGCGGCAATTGGTGCGGCGGTGGGTGCTGGTGTTGGTGCGGTGGCTGGTAACGTTTGGACTAAGCGCCAAGAAGAGCAAAAACGCAAAATGGAAGAGGCAACTGCTGGTACTGGCGTTGCGGTTTCGCAAACAGCGGATAACCGTTTGAAATTAGATATTCCAAGTGATATTTCTTTTGCGGTTGGCCGTGCGGATATTCAGCCAAATTTTAGAACAGTGCTGAATACTTTTGCGTCGACTTTAGCTACTACGCCAAATAGTAATGTCACCATTATCGGACATACCGATAGCACGGGCAGTGATGCGGTGAATAATCCGTTATCGTTAAATCGTGCTGCTAGTGTGCGCGATTATTTAGCTGACAGAAATGTTGCTTCAAACCGTATCGCGATTGAAGGCCGTGGTTCACGTGAGCCGATTGTGGCTAATGATACTGCTGCAAATAAAGCAAAAAATCGCCGTGTTGAGATTTATGTAGCAGAGCCAGCACCTGCGCCAGCTCAATAATGGTTAATAAAAAAGTTAACCGATTTATTGGGTTAAGTTTTTTATTAAGTTAGCTGTGTTATTAAAAAAGGGCTGAAAAGCCCTTTTTTATTGCCATCTGTTTAATAAACAATTTAATAAATAACAATTTTTAAAACATAACCGACTTTATTCAATTGCCAGATATTGAAAAGCTATTTTGAAAAGTGCTAATCAAACTAAACTATTAAAGTTAGCTACAAATTTATTTTTCCACTGAATATCCCGATGCTTTAATGGTGAAATCCTCTAAGTTTTTATCAGGATTCTCCGCTGCAAATTGCTCTTTTCCAATTTGATAAGCGTCTTCAACATCAGCTGCATCTATTGAGGTTTCCCAAATAGGATTGGCATCATCTGTGGGATTTTTTTCCGAGATATTTTTTTCGAAAACACTAACGTAAAACAATGACATATTCTTTCCTGAATGAATTTAAAAAGTAGCGATGTTAATTAAATAATTAAAATGGCAAAAAAACCGCAGTTGCAATGCTTTGCATCACACGCGAAATCATGCGTTGCGATTTTTCTGCCAAGCTAATCGCATACAAATCGGTGCGGCCGATCATCTTGCCAAACTCGCGTTCAAAGCTTAGATTGTGGTCAGTCAAATTAATTTCATTACTCAACAAATACAATCGCCCGCTTAAATCGCGGCTGGTCGATAATTTCCATGCGGCAATTTCGATATTGCGTGCCACGTTATAAATGCTCTGCGGATCAATGCTATCGGTAAGGTAAAACTCGAATTTATTGCCATGCGCTTTTAGTAGCATGGTTTGCAAGCCGACAATAAAAGGCAGCACGCGATCGCCTTGATAATTGGCATTAAAAGCTAAAAAAATCGCATCAGTGCCTTGTTTGTTGTCGATCTCTTTGAATTTATAGTGATGTTGCGATTCGCCATCAAACACCCAATCAACCATTTTATTGACTGAGTCCGATGTGCTTTTTGCCAATTCATGCGGATTGCGTTTGTATAATTTGGTCATCAGTCTGCGCAAACTTTGCGAGTTTTCGTATAGCTCGACATCTGCCATGCGATCAAAATCATTTTTGATTAATTGGTTGGCAGAGCTTCTATCGCCACGTTCTGGAATGAGTTTGTCATCTTTGATTAAATGCGTTGCGCAGGCACTAAACAAAGTACATAAAATGGATAGACCCAAAATACGTAAATAAAACATATGTTAATAAACGCGTTTCACGCGATAGACTCAACTTGTTTAATCACCACGCAGGCTTGGGGGAAAACGATGCTAAACGTGCTGCCAACGCCTGATTCACTTTCGATCTCAAGCTTTGCGTGATGACGGCTGAGAATATGTTTCACAATCGCCAAGCCTAAACCTGTGCCGCCAGTTTCGCGGCTACGGCTGCGGTCTACGCGATAAAAGCGTTCGGTTAGCCTGTCAATATGTTGTTGTTCGATGCCAATGCCAGTATCGCGCACGCTGAATACGGCTTGATTATCGTGTAATTGCCAGCCGATAAAAATATCGCCACCAGCGGGTGTATAACGAATAGCGTTGCTGGTTAAATTGCTCAGTGCGCTGTAAAGTTCTTCTTGCGCGCCTTTGATATGCAAGTTTTTATCCATGTCTAAATGCACATGATGCGGCGCTTTATTCAAGCTTTTGCTCAAATTATTGGCGTCATTTTGAATTTGATTCAACAATATTGGCATGTCGATTTCATTATCATCTGGACTTTGCACATTGCTTTCAATGGTTGATAAAGTCAGCAGATCTTCAATGATGCGGCGCATACGGCTGGTTTGATCCATCATCATCACAAAGTAATTTTTCAAACTAGCTGGTACCGCGCCATCCATATCGGCAATGGTTTCTAAAAATCCACCGACCACTGTGAGCGGCGTGCGCAATTCGTGAGAAACATTGGCGATAAAATCGCGGCGCATGATGTCAGTTTTTTCTAGCGCGGTAACATCGCGGCAAATCAGTAATATTTGTTTAGTGCCAAATGGAATCAATTGTATTTCAAGCGTGATTTCTGGATTGCGCCAAGACTTGAGTTTAATCGGCTCTAGTTTAATCGGATTTATCTGTGTGCCGATAGTTTCGCCTTGTTCATGCGCCTGTAAATAATCAACAAAATCGCTGTGGCGTACCAAATAACTGATGGGCTGATTTTGATCGTGCCTTAAATTTAAACCTAATTGGTTTTCAGCTGGCGGGTTGCACCATTCAATTTCGTTATCACTATTTAGCACCACGACGCCATCTGGCAGCGCACTTGCGGCGTGTCTAAAGCGTTCTAAAGTTGAGCTTAACTGTGTTTGGCTGCGTGAATTTTTGCGATGTTCCTGATAAAGCGATGCAAAGATATCTTCCCAGATACCAGTGCCATTAGGCATGTGACTTAGAACAGGTTTTTGTAACCAAGTGTGCAGGCGATGTAGCCAATAAAGATGGCTGATGAGATAAATCAGTAAACCAGTGCTGAAGACAATCAGCGCAATCGTCGCATCAGTCGCTGCCCAAGTGATTAGACAGATTATGCTTAAAGTTAATATTAACCAAAACGCGTTCCAACGAATATCTTGCACAGTTGCTCACTATCGATTGAGTTTGCATATTATAGCGAGCTTTTTCGCCGCTTCAACTTTACGTTACTTAACTTTAAGATATTTGAGTTTTAAGCCATTAAACTTTAGTCGCACACAATCAACAAGGTGATTGTGCAAAATTTGCGCTAAAATAGGCGTTAAGTATAAAGGGTTAATTTTGAAAAACTAACCGTAACATTCCTGGGTTATTTCAAACGAGTTAACCATCTAAAATGGACTAATTAACCGTGATCAAATAGTTTGCTTTAGAAAGCTAATTAGATTGCGAAGACAATCGATAACCAGAACCACGCACGGTTTGAATAAGGTCTTGATGTCCAGAAGCAGCCAGCGCGTTGCGCAAGCGGCGAATATGTACATCCACTGTGCGATCTTCTACAAACACGCGGTCGCCCCACACTTTGTCTAGCAATTGGCTACGCGTGTGTACGCGTTCTGCATTGCTCATAAAATAATGTAGCAATCTGAATTCGGTTGGCCCTAAATCGATATTGGCATTATTGCCCGTTACGCGGTGCGTGGTTGGGTCTAATAATAAGCCTTGAATCTCAATCGGATCATCGGTCATTTGTGGCGCGCGGCGGCGTAATACGGCTTTAATACGCGCATTCAGTTCGCGCGGGCTAAATGGTTTAGTCACATAATCATCAGCGCCCACTTCTAAACCGCGCACTTTGTCGTATTCATCGCCACGCGCAGTTAACATGATAATTGGAATAGATTTTGTCAGGCTGTCAGACTTCAAACGGCGTGCATATTCAATGCCGCTCATGCCTGGCAACATCCAATCCAGTAAGATCAAATCTGGCATCGTTTCGCGTAATAATTCTTGCGCATGCTCAACTGATAGCGCGCGTAGCGCATTGTGGCCCGCTTGGGTAATGTTTAGCGCAAGCAATTCTTGTATCGCTGGTTCGTCTTCTATCACTAAAATATTTGCAGGCATTATTTAATTCCAATCACGTTGGTTTTAGTTCTTGTCGGTTTTAATTCTTGATATTGCTAATGGATGCAGATTAGACAACGACGCTATTTTGTGACTTTAATATGACAGATTAATGACAAATTTCAAATGTTTATTTGGCCTGCTTAATAGATGTTTTGAACGGCAATTGCCATTTTCCTCAATTTGTAACACTATGTAACATGTTGTTACATAGTGTCGTTATATAAGAGTGAAACAGAATAATAACGATAGTTTGAATTAATCAGTATTCAGCATGAACAACATAAAACACGCATTAATATCGCATCTAATTTAGGGGTTAGCATGGCCGATTTTTTATCAAAAGAACACATTACT
>Ga0247736_10000105_pt1 | contig 32659 bp, 33 predicted proteins | sample UWRJL193509B2_FD_180935 | JGI IMG/M metagenome (GOLD analysis project Ga0247736, IMG submission 180935) | Plant litter microbial communities from Arlington Agricultural Research Station in Wisconsin, United States - UWRJ-L193-509B-2 | ecosystem: Environmental > Terrestrial > Plant litter >...
GGGTCACCGACGCGAGCGAGGAGTTCGGGGTCAGCGGAGTCACGGTGCGCTCCGACCTCGCCGTGCTCGAAGCCGAGGGAACCATCGTGCGGGTGCACGGCGGCGCAATGCTGCGCACCCCGACCGCCGGCAGCGAATCGTCGTTCGAGAGCTCGCTCGCGCTGCAGGGTGCGGCCAAGCGCGCGATCGGCCGGGCGGCCGCAGCCCTCGTCACCCCGGGCTCCAGCATCATCCTCGATGTCGGCACGACCGCGCTCGCCGTCGCACACGCCCTCGTCGACCGCCGCGACCTCAGCGACGTACTCATCGTGACGAACGGGCTCACCATCGCCCTCGCGCTCGAGCCGGCGATGCCTCGCTTCACCGTAGTGGTGACCGGCGGAACCCTGCGCCCGCTGCAGCACTCGCTCGTCAACCCGTTCACCTCGCCCTTTCTCGAGACCCTGCACGTCGACCTCGCGTTCATCGGGTGCAACGGGGTCGATGTCGCCGGGGGAGTGACCAACATCAACCTGCCCGAGGCCGAGGTCAAGCGCCGCATGGTGCTGCAGGCGGCCCGCCCGGTGATCGTCGCCGATTCCTCGAAACTCGGGGTGACCCGGGTCGGCGGAATCGCTCCGGTCGCCGAGTTCGACTCGCTCGTGACGGATGCCGCCGATGACGACCCGCGGGTCGTCGCCCTGCGTACAACCACACTGAAGGTGATCAGCGCGGTGCCGGGCAGCGGCCAGAACCCGCCGGATCCCCGCGGCGCGCCCTAGGCTGGACGCGTGACCTCCCCGACCGGACAACAGTACGAACTCACCCGCGAGACCCCGAACGGCACGGTGCGCGCGATCGTCACCGAGCTCGCCGCAGCGATCCGCACCCTCACCGTCGACGGCGTCGACATCACCGAGCCCTACGGCGACGATGTGCAGCCGCCATTCGCGAACGGCATCGTGCTCTTCCCCTGGCCGAACCGCATCCGTGACGGGCTGTGGAACCTCGACGGCAAGCCGCAGCAGCTCGACATCACCGAGCCGAAGTTCCACAACGCGAGCCACGGCCTGCTGCGTTTCTCGCCCTACGCCCTTCTCGAGCGGACCGACGACTCGGTCACCCTCGCCGCGACGGTCTTTCCCCAGCACGGATTCCCGTTCCGGCTCGAGCAGGCGGTCACCTACCAGCTCACCGACGACGGCGTGACCGTCAGCCACGACATCCGGAACGCCTCGGATGCCGCAGCCCCGGTCGCCCTCGGAACCCACCCGTTCCTGCGGGTCGGCGACGTCGCCTCCGAAGACCTCGTCATCACCCTCGATGCCGACACCCGGTTCGAGGTCGACGACCGCCTCATCCCGACGGCCGAAGTGCCGGTCGAGGGCACCGACCTCGACCTGCGCCAGGGGGTGCGGGTCGGTGATGTCGAGCTCAACACGACCTTCGGCGACCTCGGCTCACGCGTGCACCGGCTCACCGCGCCCGATGGACGGTTCGTCGAACTCTGGCAGGACGACGATTTCGGCTACGCCCTTGCGTTCGCCACGCCCTTCCCCAAGGACGGCGGCATGAACCTCGCCGTCGCCATCGAACCGATGACCGTGCCGCCGAACGGGTTCAACTCGGGTGACGGCCTGCGCTGGCTCGAACCGGACGAGCGCTGGCAGCTCGGCTGGGGCATCCGTTACTCAGGCGAAATCGCCTCGGGCAGCAGCGGCGAGTAGCTCCGATGACCACGACCGACCCACGGACCAGGCGTCGCTGGCGCAAGTACCTGGCCGACGAACGCGCCGAGGCCGCGGTCTACCGCGACCTCGCCTCCCGGCGCACCGGGGAGGAACGCGAGATCCTGCTCGCGCTCGCCGACGCCGAAGCCCGGCACGAGGCGCACTGGCTCACCCTGCTCGGTGATGACGCCGGGCACCCGCTGCGGGGCGACATCCGTACCCGGATGCTCGGCTGGCTCGCCCGCCGCTTCGGCTCGGTGTTCGTGCTCGCTCTCGCCCAGCGCGCCGAAGCGCGCTCGCCGTACGAAGACGATTCGGATGCCACGGCGGCGATGGCCGCCGACGAACGCATCCACGAAGAGGTCGTCCGCGGACTCGCGGCCCGGGGCCGCAACCGGCTCTCCGGAACCTTCCGTGCAGCCGTCTTCGGGGCCAACGACGGACTCGTGAGCAATCTCGCGCTGGTGCTCGGAATAGGCGCGACCGGCGTCTCGCCGGTCGTGATCCTGGCCACTGGCATCTCCGGCCTGCTCGCGGGCGCCCTGTCGATGGGAGCGGGCGAGTTCGTCTCGGTGCGGTCCCAGCGCGAACTTCTCGCGGCATCCAACCCGAATCCCGAAGCGCGCTCGGCACTGCCGCACCTCGACGTCGACGCGAATGAGCTCTCGCTCGTCTACCGGTCGCGGGGCATGAGCGAGGCCGAGGCCACGGCCCACGCCGCCGAGGTGCTGCGCGACCTGAGCGTCGACCACAGCGCCGGTGACACGGTCGACGAGCACGAGGAGATCGGGTCTGCCCTCGGCGCCGCGGTCTCGAGTTTTTTCTTCTTCGCCTCGGGCGCGATCATCCCGGTGCTGCCCTACCTGTTCGGGGCGACCGGGTTCACGGCCGTCATCATCGCCGCCGCGCTGGTCGGCGTCGCCCTGCTCGGCACCGGCGCGATCGTCGGGCTGCTCTCCGGTGGCCCGCCGCTCGCCCGAGCGCTGCGCCAGCTCGCCATCGGGTTCGGCGCAGCAGCGGCGACCTACCTGCTCGGCCTGCTCTTCGGCGCGAACATCAGCTAGGTCGCCACCAGCGGCTGGGGCCTACTGGAAGCGCAGCAGGCCCGGGTCGGTGAGGTAGCCCTCGTCGAGGGTCGCGATCGCGGCCATCTGCGCGTCGGTGAGTGCGAAGTCGAACACGTCGATGTTCTCGGCGAGCCGTGCCGGCGACTGCGACTTCGGGATCACGACCAGTCCGGACTGCAGGTGCCAGCGGATCGCGACCTGGCCCGGGGTGACGCCGAGCTCGCGCGCGATCCCGAGGATCGTCTCGTCCTCGAGGATGCGCCCGCGCGCGAGCGGTGCCCAGGACTCCGTGACGATGCCGGCCGTGTCGTCGTACGCGCGGGTGAGTTCCTGCTGGTGCAGCGGATGCAGCTCGACCTGGTTGACCGCGGGAGTGCTGTACCCGAGGGCGGCGAGTTCGGCCAGGTGCCGCGGCAGAAAGTTGCAGACACCGATCGCGCGCGTCTTGCCGGCGTCGCGCAGCCGCTCGAGGCCGTCCCATGCTTCGACGTACTGTCCGCGCTCGCTCTCGGGCCAGTGGATCAGGTAGAGGTCGACGTAGTCGAGCCCGAGGCGCGCGAGGCTGGCGTCGAGGGCCGGGCCCGAGCGCTCCGATGCGTGGTCGGTGCCCCAGAGCTTGGTGGTGATGAACAACTCGCTGCGGTCGAGGCCCGACGCGCGGATCGCCTTTCCGACGGCCTCTTCGTTCTGGTAGACCGCTGCGGTGTCGATGCTGCGGTAGCCGAGCTCGAACGCGGTCAGCAGTGCTTGCTGGATCTGCGCGTCATCCATCTCGAAGACGCCGAGTCCGAGCTGGGGCATCAGGATGCCGGTGTTCAGTTCGACGAGGGGAACCAGGGACTGACGGGAGGAGATCACGCGCACACGCACCTTTCGAAAGCCGGGGAGGTGCGGGCCAACAACCGGTCGGATTTATTTAGGACCAGTGTTCAATAAAAGGTGGATGAGCGCAAGTCCTACTTCGCCGCGGGTGCGACGAGCCGCGCCATGAACGAGTCGACGAGCACGAGCTGGCGCTCGGTGGTGATGACATCCGGAAAGAGCAGGGCCTGGGCCGAGAGCGAGTCGATGACCATGAGCAGCTCGTCGGCAAGAACGTCGTCCGGCGTCGGGGTCGTGATGTAGCCCTCGTTGCGCAGTGTGGTGATGTTGTTCAGCCAGTTCTGGCGCGCGGCGATGTGTGACTCGGTGCGAACCTTTCGCAGGCGGTCGTTAACGAGCGACTGAGCCCAGAAGCTGACATCGATGTAGGCCTCGAGATCGCGCTCCTCGTCGAGGGGAAGTGCTTCGAGCAGCAGTGCACGCAGGTGGTCGAGACCCACGGCTCCGGTGGCCTTCTCGTCCATGCGGGCCGCCGCCTGCTCGAAGGCCTGCTCGTGGGCGAGGATCAGCAGCTCTTCTTTGTTGGTGAAGTAGTGGGCGAGCACGCCGTTCGAGTAACCGGCTTCCTTGGCGATCTCGCGAACAGTGGTCGCGTCGACGCCGATGCGACGGATGACGCGCCAGGTCGCGCGCACGATCTCGCGGCGACGCTCGTCGTGGTCAACGATCTTGGGCATTGGGTACCTGTGTCTGGTGAGGGTGGCGAGTGGGATGGTGCCTGCGGGTGCCAGTGGTGCTGGTGGAGTAATTATCCATTATTGGACACCTGAACTAATTTACCGACCCGAAACATCCCGGTAATTTATTTTGAACATGTGTCCTAAATACTCGTATCAGGCAAACCGCTTCTCCTGTTCACCGTTGCCGACACGAAAGACGACTCATGACGCTCATCCTCCCCACCCGCAGAGAACCGCTCACCGTCGACGCGGCGCTGCGCGATCGTGCCGCAAAGGTCATCCCCGGCGGCATGTACGGACACATGAAGGTGTCGTCGGCCAGCATGCCGCCGAGCTACCCGCAGTACTACTCCCGTGGCGCCGGTTCGCACCTCTGGGACGTCGACGGCAACGAGTACATCGACTTCATGTGCGGCTTCGGCCCGATGATCCTCGGCTACGCCAACGAAGAGGTCGACGCCGCGGCATCCGCCCAGCAGGCGCTCGGCGACGCCTTCACCGGGCCGACCGGCCAGATCGTCGAGCTCGCCGAGCTCATGACCGAGACCGTCGCGCACGCCGACTGGGCGATGTTCGCCAAGAACGGTACGGATGCCACGTCGATGGCCGTCGTCATCGCCCGTGCCGCGACCGGCCGGAGCAAGCTGCTCAAGGCGGCCAGTGCCTACCACGGTGCCAACGCCTGGTTCACGCCGGGCGGCGCCGGCGTCACCCCGGAAGACCGCGCCAACATCGTCGAGTTCGACTACAACGACCTCGCATCGCTCGAGGCAGCGGCCGCAACCGTCGACGGCCAGGTCGCCGCGATCATCGTTCCGCCGTTCAAGCACGACGCGTTCGCCGACCAGGAGCTCGCCACCGTCGAGTTCGCCAAGGGCGTCCGTGCCCTCGCCGACCGTATCGGTGCTGCCCTCATCCTCGACGAGGTGCGCACCGGACTACGCCTCGACCAGGCCGGAGCCTGGGAGGGATTCGGGGTGCGCCCCGACCTCACCGCCTTCAGCAAGGCGATCGCCAACGGGTACGCCCTCGCCGCAGTCACCGGAACCGGTGCGCTCGCCGAGGCAGCGTCATCCGTCTATGTCACCGGTTCGTTCTGGTACTCGGGAGCTTCGATGGCTGCCTCCCGCCGCACGATCACGCTCTTGCAGGAGATCGACGGCATCGGCATCATGGAGACCCAGGGAACCGCTCTTCGCGAGGGTCTTGCTGCCCAGGCGAAGAGCTACGGTTTCGAGTTCTTCCAGACCGGGCCGGTCCAAATGCCCATCATCCGCTTCGCTGACGATCCGGAACTGAAGACGATGTTCGCGTTCACCGACGCGACAGTGCGCCGCGGCCTGCTCCTGCACCCGTGGCACAACATGTTCCTCTCGGCCGCGCACACCAGCGCGGACATCGAGGCGGCCCTCGTCCGCACGGACGAGGCATTTGCCGAGATCAAGAAGCTCGGCTTCTAGCGGTCGCACCTCGACTGCCACCCCCTGCACCGCTCCGCTACGAACATCAACTGAACCACTCACTTAACTGGAGGCGATTCACATTCACACTCTCACCGCCCGCCGCACCAAGACGCTCGCCGCACTCGCGGCCGTCGCGGCATCAGTAGTTCTTCTCGCCGGCTGTTCAGCCGGGGCCGCCACGACCAGCGGTGAAGCCCGTGGACTCGTCATCGCGCGAGCGATGGACGTCACCACGCTCGACATCTCGCGCTCGTTCTGCGACACCTGCCAGATCTACAACGCGGCGACCTACGAGACGCTGGTGAAAGTCGACCCCGACGACCTGACCAAGTACACGCCCCTGATTGCCGCGAGCTGGGAGGCGAACGCCGACAACACCGAGTTCACCTTCGCCATCGACCCGGCGGCGGTCTTCGCCGACGGCACCGCGATCGAGGCGAAAGACGTCAAGTGGTCGTTCGAGCGCCTGAAGAACCTGGCCGGCGGCCCGTCGTTCATGATGAACGGACTGAAGAGCATCGAGACCCCGGACGAGTCGACTGTCGTCGTCGACTTCGAGGCACCGAACTCGGCCTTCATCGCCATTGTCAGCTCGTCGTACACCGGCATCATCAACAGCGATGTCGCGGCCGAGAACGGTGCAACCGCCGATGCGGATGCCGCCACCACAGACAAGGCCGAAGACTGGTTCCTGAAGAACTCGGCAGGGTCGGGGCAGTTCGTGCTCGATTCGTACACCGACGGCGGTTCTCTGGTTCTGAACCGCAACGAGAACTACTGGGGCACCGCATCCGTGTTCCCGAGTGTGACGATCAACGAGGTGGCCGACTCCAGCGCCCAGCTGCAGCAGCTGCAGCAGGGTGACGTCGACATCGCCATGCAGATCAACTTCGACTCGCTCGCGCAGCTCGAGGGCAACACCGCGGTGACCACCGACGTCGTGGACTCGTTCAACTTCGTCTACCTCGCCCTCAGCCCGGGAGTGAAGGGCGGCGAAGCGCTGAAAGACCCGAAGGTCCGTGAGGCGATCAAGGACAGCATCGACTACGACGGCGTCATCGCCGCAACTCTCGACGGCAACGGCAAGAAGCAGGCCTCGGCTATTCCGAACGGCTTCGAGGGCACGGCCGACCTGCCGCTGCCCGAGCAGGACGCCGACGCGGCCAAGGCGCTCCTCGCCGACGCCGGTTACGCCGACGGCCTGACCCTCCAGGCCACTTACCCGAACACGATCGCCTACGGCGTCGACTTCAACGTCATGTTCCAGAGCATCCAGCAGGACCTCGCCGAGGTCGGGATCGACCTCGAACTGACGCCGATCGACTTCTCGGCCTGGGTCGAGCAGATCACGGCCGAGGGCATGCCCGTCACCGCTGTCTACTACGCACCGGACCACCCGGACACGAGCCAGTACCCGCAGTACTTCGCGATGGTCGAGGGGTCGAGCTGGGAAGCCCGCTCCGGCCTCGGGGTAGACGAGAACCAGACCGACCTGCTCGCCACGGCACTCAGCCAGAGCGGTACAGAGCGTACGGAAACCTACGCGAAACTTGGGCAGGCGATGATGGATGACCTCATCATCCTGCCGGTGGCAAACCCCCAGCTGGTGCTCGCGTCGTCGAGTGACATCACCGGCATGAACTACAACGTGACGCGCAACCTCGACTTGAGCGAACTCGGTCTCAAGTAGCAAGCGTCCAGTAACACCTTTCCGGGAGGCGGATGCGGGTCCGCCTCCCGGGAATCCATCGGAGGGACATATCGTGCTCAGATACACACTCCGCCGGCTCGCCGGCATACCGCTACTGCTCCTGGGCATCGTCACGATCGCATTCTTCATCTCGCGCTCCGTCTCCGCCGACCCGCTCGCCGCCATCGTCGGTGAACGCAATATCAACAACCCGACGATCGTCGCCGCTGCCGAGGCCAAGTGGGGCCTCGACCAGCCTCTCCTTCAACAGTTCATCCTTTACATCACGCACCTGTTCCAGGGTGACCTCGGCACGTCGTTCCGCACCAAGTCACCCGTGCTCGCCGACCTGCTCGACCGGCTGCCGGCAACCCTCGAACTCGGCGTGATGGCACTGCTCTTCGGCGTGATCATCGGTGTTGTCCTCGGTGTGATCGCCGCTCGTAACAAAGACAAGCCCCTCGACCACCTGTCGCGCTTCTTCTCGCTTCTCGGATCGTCGCTGCCGGTGTTCTGGACCGGCCTCGTGCTGCTGTTCATCTTCTACTCGCAGCTCGGCATCGCGGCGGGCCCCGGGCGGCTGTCGTCCCGCGTCGTCCCGCCACCGCACGTGACCGGTTTCTACACGGTCGATGCGCTGTTCGCCGGCAACTTCCCGCTCTTCCTCGACGCGCTCGGCCACCTCATCCTCCCCGCGCTGATCCTCGGCTGGGGACTCATGGGAACCATCTCGCGCCTCGTGCGGGCGTCGATGCTCGACGAGATGGGGTCCGACTACGTACGCACCGCCCGTGCCAAGGGACTCAGCCGCAACCAGGTCGTCAACCGCCACGTGCTCCACAACGCGATGACCCCGGTCATCACGATTGTCGGCCTCGCCTTCGGCAGTGTGCTGATGGGCGCAGTGCTCATCGAGACGATCTTCTCCTGGAACGGTATCGGCTCCTACGCTGTCGAATCGTCCCGTTCGCTCGACTACCCGGGCATCACCGGGGTCTGCCTTCTCGGCGGCATCATCTTCCTGCTGGCCAACCTGGTCACCGACATCGTCTACGGGTTCGTCGACCCGAGAGTGAGGCTCGCATGACCACCTTCGCCTCTGCCATGGGCGCGACCTCCCGCGTCTTCGCCCGCAGCCGCAAGCATCCGTTCGCCCGGCCCCAGGTCATCGTCGGTGCGGTCATCGTCGCCTTCTGGCTGTTCGTCATGATCGCCGCCGACTGGATCGCACCCTACGGTCCGCTCGCCGATACCGGCAGCCGCCTGCTCGCACCGAGCATGGAGCACCTGTTCGGCACGGATGCCCTCGGTCGCGACGTGTTCAGCCGCACGCTCTACGGGGCACGGCTGTCGCTTCCGGTAGCCGCCGCCGTGATCGCCGTCGCCGTGCTCGTCGGTTGTGTACTCGGGTCGATCGCCGGCTACTTCGGCGGCATCCTCGACGCGATAATCATGCGCTTCGCCGACATCACGATGGCCTTCCCGCCGATCCTGCTCGCGATGGCCGTCACCGCGGCCCTCGGCCCGGGCCTGCTGAACGCGCTCATCGCCCTCGTCATCGTCTGGTGGCCTACCTATGCGCGACTCATCCGCGGGCAGATCCTCTCGATCAAGCAACGCGAGTTCGTCGAATCGGCGGTGGCGATCGGTGCGAGCCGGTGGCGGATCCTCGGCAAGCACGTGCTGCCGCACTCGAGCACGCCGATCATGGTCAACGCCACGATCGACCTCGGCCAGGCCATTATCCTCGTCGCCTCACTCAGCTTCCTCGGCCTCGGTGCACTTCCGCCGTCGCCGGAGTGGGGCGCGATGATCACCGAGGGCGCGAAGAACTTCTACCAGTGGTGGATCGCGGTCGGCCCCGGCCTCGCCATCCTGTCGATAGTGCTCGGCATCAACTTCCTCGGCGACGGCCTGCGCGACGCCCTCGACGTGCGCTCACGCCGCCGCTGACCCCTGTACGAATCCCGTCGGCACGAACCGAGGTAGTCATGACTTCTGTAACACCGCTCCTGTCCATCACCGACCTGTCCGTCTCTTTCGAGACCTCGGGCGGCCAGGTCGACGCCGTCAAGGGCGTCAGCCTCGAACTGCTCCCCGGCGAGACCCTCGCCGTGGTCGGCGAGTCCGGCTCGGGCAAGTCGACGATGGCGGCGAGCATCAACCGCCTGCTGCCCGCCAACGGATCCATCCGCACCGGGTCGATCCTGTTCGAGGGGCGCGACCTCGCCCAGGCCAGCGAGAAAGAGCTGATCGGCATCCGCGGGGCCGGCATCGGGCTCGTTCCGCAAGACCCGATGTCGAACCTCGACCCGCTCGAGCGGGTGGGCGCCCAGATCATGGAGACCCTCGAGGTGCACGGTCGGGCGCGCGGCAAGAAGGCCAGGGCGATGGCGATCGAACTGCTCGGCATGGTCGGCATCCACGAGCCCGAGAAGCGCTTCAGCCAGTTCCCGCACGAGTTCTCGGGAGGCATGCGCCAGCGCGTGCTGATCGCTATGGGACTCGCCTGCCGGCCGAAGCTGCTCATCGCCGATGAGCCGACCTCCGCCCTCGACGTGACAGTGCAGCGCACGATCCTCGACCAGCTCGAGAAGCTGACCGAAGAGATGGGCACCTCGGTCTTCCTGATCACCCACGACCTCGGCCTCGCCGCCGAGCGCGCGCACAAGGTCGTCGTCATGTACCGCGGTGAGATCGTCGAGTCGGGAATCGCCCGCGAGATCCTGGACAACCCGCAGCACGAGTACACCAAGTCCCTGCTCGCGGCGGCGCCGAGCCTGAACTCGCGTTCGCTCGTCACGTTCGACCGGCCGACTGCAGTGGCGGGAGAGATCCCCCGGATCGACCCCCTCGTCGAGGTGACCGACCTCACCAAGAAGTTCCGCATCCGTTCCGGTGCGTTCGCGCGCTCCACCGACTTCACCGCCGTCGATTCGGCCAGCTTCACTATCCCGCGCGGCAAGACAGTCGCCGTCGTGGGGGAGTCGGGCTCGGGAAAATCGACGACGGCCCGGATGCTGCTCGCACTCGAGAAGCCGACGTCCGGTTCGATCCGCTTCGAGGGCACCGATACCTCCTCGCTCAAGGGCAAGGACCTGTTCGAGTTCCGCAGCATGGTGCAGCCGGTCTTCCAGAACCCCTACGCATCGCTCGACCCGTTGTACGACATCGGCTACACGGTCGCCGAGCCGCTGCGGGTGCACAAGATGGGCACGCCGGCCGAGATCGACGAGCGGGTGATCGAGTTGCTCGACCAGGTCGCGCTGCCGCCGGAGATGGCGAAGCGTCGCCCGCACGAGTTGTCGGGCGGCCAGCGCCAGCGTGTTGCCATCGCGCGTGCCCTCGCGCTCAACCCCAAGCTGGTCGTGCTCGACGAGGCGGTCTCGGCGCTCGACGTGCTCGTGCAGGCGCAGATCCTCGAGTTGCTCGCCCGACTGCAGCAGGAACTCGGCCTGACCTATCTCTTCATCAGCCACGACCTCGCGGTCGTGCGGATGATCTCGCACGAGGTGCACGTGATGCAGCGCGGCCGCATCGTCGAGAGCGGCTCAGCCGAGGAGCTGTTCCACAACCCGACCCAGGAGTACACCCAGCAGTTGCTCGCCGCGATCCCTGGAACGCGCCTGACAGCCTGACCCCCTCCAATTAGTCCAAAAACGCCCTGTTCTTCGCGAAAAACAGGGCGTTTTTGGGCGAATTGGAGAAGAGAGGGGGCTTCAAACGCGGTAGGTGAGCAGGCGCCGGAAGAGCAGCGCGACGGTTCCGTCGTCGAGGGCGCGGTACCAGGTGCCCTCGGTGAACCGCTCTCCGCGCACGAGCCGCACCAGCAGTCGAAGGGCGTCGGTCGGCGACGCCAGGTCGGCGAGTTCCGGATGCTGTTCATAGATGCTGCGCTGGTACCACCCCGGCCAGTCGAAGATTACCCGCAGCCCCTGACGGCCGATCTGGGCGAGTGCCTTCTCGGCGAGTTCCGAGTAGATCACGTACGGCAGCGACGGTGATCCGTCACCGCTCACGCTCCGCCATTCTCCCCAGGGCGCCCGGTTCGACTCGAGTTCGTCGGCGAGTGCGTCGAGTTCGATCCAGGCCAGGTCGGGAAGCGCGGACAGGTGCGCCTCGAGCAGCGCGTCAGTCGCCGCGTCGGAATCGTGTGCGCCGGCCATCACTGAAGTCTCGCAGATCGCCGGGTGGTGCCTCAGGCCTCGGCCAACTCCTTCAGCGCGGTGAGCGCCTTCGGCCACAATTCGCTGAGCATCGCGACCATCTCGGGAGCGCTGTCCTGGTCGACGGTCACCGTCGTCACGCCACCCTCTTCGTGGAACGAGTAGTTCTCGTGCAGGCCGGCGATGCTGCGGGCGAGTTCGCTGTCGGTGTCGTCTATTCCGCCGACGACCTGGCCGATGTACTCGACCGAGACGAACTCGTCGGTGCGCTTGGCGACCACGCGACCGATCAGGCCGCTCAGCACGCCGTTCGCATCGGGCGCCACGAAGCGGATGACGCTGTGCACGGTCCAGCTGCCCTCGAAGAACGACCCCTCCTGAAAAGGGCGGGTCCACTCGCGGTAGCTCGCGTCTTCGAGCATCGTGGTCCACACCGTGTGCACCGGGGCATCGATCTGCACTGAGAACTGCACCTTGTCCATGGTCCAGTTCTACAACCGGCGGCTTGGAATTCGCCGCAGGAACGCGATCAGCCGACGTTGCGGTCGGGCGGGGTGGCGCGGCGCAGGGCCCTGCGTGCGGCATCCGCCACGCCAGCCGCGGTCGGGCGGCTGAGCGGGTCGCGCGCCGTCATCGACCGGATCAGCCCGGCCCAGTCGGCGGGGACCGTTTCGGGAATCGGCGGATCGTCGGTGATGCGCTTGACCGCCGACGGAATCGGCTCCCCGGGAAAGGCGAGTTCGCGTGTGAAACTCTCGAGCAGCACGAGGCCGAGGCTGTAGATGTCGGATGCCGGTCCGACCGGCTGGTTCAGCGCCTGTTCCGGGCTGAAATACGCTGCCGTCCCGGTGGTCTCGCCGCTGGCGGCAGGCTGCGACCCGATGTCGGTGGCGATGCCGAAGTCGGTGAGGCGCGCCCGGGGCCGGGAGGTGGTGGTGCCGTAATCGACGAGCATGATGTTCGCCGGGGTGACGTCACGATGAACCACACCCCGCGCGTGCACGTACTCGAGGGTTTCGGCGATCTCGAACCCGAGCTCCCCGATCGCGCGCGCCGACAACTGCTTCTTCGCAATGGTCGAACTCAGGGTGCGCCCACGCACGAGTTCCATGACCAGGAACGGGCGCGGGTCGTCGGGCGACGACTCGTCGATACCCGCGTCGATGATCGACACGACGCCGTGGTGGCTGAGGGAGGCCAGCATCCGCAGTTCTTCGCGGTAGCGCTCGACATCGGATTCGCCACCGGCGCTGAAGACTTTGATCGCGACGTCGCGCCCGAGAACCTCGTCGCGACCTTGGAACACGACAGACATGCCGCCCCGCGCGAGAAGCGTGAGCGGGCGGTAGCGGCCGAGCAGAAGCGGGGCGTCGAGTTCGGGAGTCTTCATTCGCGGTTTTCGGGTTCTTCTGGGTAGAGGGTGATCAGCGGACGGATTGCCGGGGTGCCGGCTCGGGTCCGACCACGAGGCCGATGGAGTTGTTGGACGACGTGACCATCGCTTCGATCCAGTCACGGTTGATCGTTGCCGGCCGCAGGCCGCTGTACGAGAAGTGGATCGGCACGCCGTTGTCTACCCAGACAGCGCGCCGGCCGCTTCCGCGTTCCATCGGCAGGGCCCAGCTGATGAAGAAGTTCTCGTGCCGACGGAGCTTGGTGCTGATGACGATCTGCAGGTGCAGAAGCACCCGGTCGTCGAAGTCGAATTCCTCGCCGTCATAGTGAAGAAACCCCATGCAGTGACCCCGTTTTTTCTCAAGCCGTACTCTTCGCTAACACTACTGTGAACACGGTGGCATTAGCTCCGAATCCGTATTCCCGCCGACCGTCTGCAGCCGCGAACCTCTAGTCTGGGAATGTTAAGCGCGAGGTGCAATGCACCTACTGAGGGATGGGAATGTCCAGTGATCGTCAACAGGCTCACGGTCGATGGCAAGGACTACTTTCTGCCCGAGCCGGTCGACGAATTGCGTGCGCAGATTCTCGCCGCCGTTCGTGCCGGCGGTGATTATGTGAACATTCCGCCGATCAACTCGGGAAAGGGCGTCGACATCCTGTTCTCGCCCGGCATGCCGATCCAGTGGACGCAGCTCGATATCCGCAGCGAGAACGCGGCGATTCCCGGTTCGGCTTACGGCATCGACGATGCGGCCGAACTGGCTCACGACGTCGACGATTTCGGCTAGCGGACGGTTAGGTCAGTCGACCTGGCCGGCCAGCTGCAGTTCGAACTCGGCCGGGGGCAACGCCTTGCCGATGAGGAAGCCCTGTGCACGGTCGAAGCCGAGTTCGCGCACGAGAGTGAGCTGTTCCGTGGTCTCGACCCCTTCGGCGACGGTGCGCAGCTCACGGGAGTGCGCAAGCTCGACGACTGTACTGAGCAGAGTGTGAGTCAGTTCGCTTTCTCTCCGCACCAGGGACTGGTCGACCTTGAGCTCGGTCGCCGGCAGCGTGACCAGCTGCTGCACCGATGAATAACCAGTTCCGAAGTCATCGATCGATACCCCGACACCCAATGCCCGCAGGGGAGCGAGAAGCGAACTCGTGATGCTGGCATCCGCGATATGCCGTGACTCGGTGATCTCGAGCGTTATCGTGCGCGGCCGGGCGCCTGACGATTCGATCGCCGACTCGACGTAAGTGAGGAACGCCGCGGTGCTGAGTTGCGCGGCCGAGACATTCACGGCGATGTCGACGACGAGCCCGTGTTCCAGCCAGGTTGCGGACCACCGGCAACTCTCGTCGATCATCCAGCGCCCGATTTCAAGAATGACGTCATCGTCTTCGGCAAGCGGAATGAATATCTCCGGAGAGACGAATCCCCATTCCGGATGCTGCCAGCGGCAGAGCGCTTCTGCAGCCACGATTCGTCCGGTCTGAAGGTCTACCTGCGGCTGGAAGTACGCGCGGAGTTCGCCCCGGTCGATCGCACCCGCGAGCGCTTGTCTGACCAGCGACAGCTCGGGGAGCGCTGTGGACACGTGGTCCCCCTGGTTGTTGTGGTGCACGGGTGGGATGAGCGAGCAAGGCGTGACTAAAACGCCACCTGTATGTCTATCACCGCTGGGTGAATTGCCCCGCGAAAGCTGGCAGGATACCCTGAAAGCGCACCTGGACCCAGTGCGGAAATCATGGGATCCGCGCGCCCGATTCTGTCCCAGTACCCGAAGAGGAGCTACCGTGTCCCTTCTCTCCGCAGCGCAGGTCGACGTCGTCCGTCGCAATAACGTGACGTTCCTCGGCAACCCGGCCGGGCGCACCATCGTCTTCGCACACGGGTTCGGATGCAGCCAGGCCACCTGGCGCCGGGTCACTCCCGCATTCCTCGAGGACTACCGTGTGGTGCTCTTCGACCATGTCGGCGCGGGCGATTCCGATCTCTCGGCCTACGACCCGGGCAAGTACGACTCGCTGCACGGCTACGCCGACGATGTCGTCGAGATCCTGCGGGCACTCGACCTGGTCGACGTCATCTACGTGGGGCACTCGGTGAGCTCGATGATCGGCGTGCTGGCGTCCCTGCAGGCCCCCGAGCTCTTCAGCTCGCTTGTGCTCGTCGGACCCTCGGCGCGCTACGTCAACGACGCCGAGAGCGGTTATGTCGGCGGGTTCGAGCAACAAGACATCGATGCACTGCTCGATGCCCTCGACGCGAACTACCTCGGCTGGTCGTCGGTCATGGCCCCGGTCATCATGGGCAATGCCGAACGCCCGGAGCTGGGTGAAGAACTCGAGTCCAACTTCTGCAGCATCGACCCGGTCATCGCGAGCCAGTTCGCGCGGGTCACCTTCCTCTCGGACAACCGCGACGACCTCGACCGGGTGACCACCCCGACCCTGATCCTGCAAAACCTCGACGACGCCATTGCGCCGGAATCCGTCGGCCAGTTCGTGCACGCGCGAATCCCGAACAGCGAGTACGTCGTGCTCGACGCGCGCGGGCACATCCCGAACCTCTCCGAGCCGGTCGCGCTGATCCACGCCATCACGAATTTTCTCGAATGACCGACGGGCAATCAGCCCGTTCCGCGGTGTCGGAGACGTCGCTGCACGACCTCTACGAGAACGCACCGGTCGGCCAGGTCTCGGTCGACAGCCGCGATTGTGTGGTCAAGATCAACCAGACGTTGTTGCGCCTGATCGGAGCCACCGGGAGTGATCTGGTCGGTGTGCCTTTTCGCGACCTGCTCACGCCGGGGAGCGCCATGTTCTACGACACCCGGTTCCAGCCGGTGCTTCGGCTGGGTGGTGAGGTCAACGAGGTCTCGCTCACCATGAGGGTGACCGGGGGTGAACCACTTCCGGTTCTCGTCAACGCCCGGTCGGTGGCGGGAGAAGGCGGAGAAGTCACCCTCGTCCGCCTGGCGATCTTCGATTCGACCTCACGCCAGGGCTACGAGCGCGAGATGCTGCTGGCCCGGCGGGCGGCCGAGTCGTCCGAAGCCCGAGTTCGTGTGCTGCAGGATGCCTCGATCGCTTTCGCGGCGAGCAAGACCGAGGAGGGCCTCGCGGTGACCCTCATGGAGAGCGCGAGACTCGCGGTCTCCGCTGGGTCTGCGGCGGTGCTTCTCTGCGACGAGAACAAGAATCTTCGCCCGGTGGCCGGCAGCCACCCGTTGGCGATGGCGCTCGCCGATCTTCCGGGCAGCCCGGTCGCGCGCGCGATCGCCGAGCTCGAACCCGCGTCGCTCGAGAATGCGCGGAACGCTGGAGCCAGCCTGGCCGACGTCGCTGCGGCCGTTCTCGCTGCACGGTTCGAGGCGGTGACTGTGGTTCCGCTGGTGGGGGAGTCCGAGACGATCGGGGTGCTGGTCACCCTGTTCGGCCGGGCGCGCACCATCGTGCCCGAGCTCATCGGTCTCGAGCAAGCCCTGGCTCGGCAGGCTGTCGAAGCTCTCACACGCATTCGGCTTCAGGCTGAACTGACGAGGCTCGCCCTGCACGATGGCCTGACCGGTCTCGCCAACCGCACGCTGCTCATGCACCGACTCGGCGAGTTCCTCGCTGCGGCGCAGGCGAGCGGGCAGCCGCTCGCCCTCGTATTTCTCGACCTCGACGGATTCAAGCTGGTCAACGACGAGCTCGGCCACTATGCGGGAGACGAGGTGCTCCGCCAGGTCGCAACGCGCCTTGTAGCCATCGTCCGGCCGCAGGATGTCGTGGCACGCCTGGGCGGGGACGAGTTCGTTGTGGTGTGTTGCGGCGTCGATCTGGCAGCCGCACGATCGGTCGCCGACCGCCTTGTAACCGCCGTGGCCGAACCGATGCCCGAGCTGCCCGACCGGTTCCGCATCACCGCCAGCGCCGGACTCGCCTTTTGTGCACCCGGTGACCGGGAAGTCCCGGCGACCGTGCAGTCCGTGCTCGCGGCGGCCGACGGCGCAATGTACCGCTCGAAGCAGGCACGTCGCGGCAGCATCACCGAAGTGATGCCGTGACTTCGCGGGGTGGTGCCGTTAGTACTTCTGCGACTGGCCGCCGTCGATGGCGATGACCTGCGCGTTGACGTAGGACGCGGCATCCGACAGCAGGAAGGCGACGACAGCGGCGACTTCGTCAGCCTTGCCATAGCGCTTGGTCGGGTTGATCTGGATGAACTGCTCAGCGGCCTTCTCGGGGTTCTCGGCGTCGAGCTGCTTCATCGAGTTCTCGACCATCGGGGTCCAGATCGCGCCGGGAGCGACGGCGTTGATGGTGATGCCGAACTCGCCGTACTCGATCGCAGAGTTGTGGGTCAGGCCGACCACTCCGTGCTTGGCGGCAGCGTAACCGGACTGGTTGCCGATGCCACGGATACCGCCGACCGACGCCGTGTTGACGACGTGGCCGGAGTTCTGGGCTTTCATGACGGTGAGCACGTGCTTGAGGCCGAAGAAGACGCCGCTGAGGTTGATCGAGAGCACCTTGGCGAACTCGTCGGAGTTGTAGAGCTCGGTCGGGTTCTGCTTGCCCTCGATGCCGGCGTTGTTGAAGAAGCCGTCGATGCGGCCGAAAGCCTCGACCGTCTTCGCTACATAGGCGGCGACCTGTTCTTCGTCCGAGACGTCGGCGGTGATGAGGATGACCTCCGCTGCCGGTGCGGACGCAAGCACTGCAGCTTCGGTGTCGGCGAGGCCCTTCTCTGAGACGTCGACGAGCGCGAGCTTCGCGCCTTCGGCGGCAACTGCGAGCGCCGTCGCGCGACCGAGTCCGGACCCGCCACCGGTGATGAGGACGACTTTGTCAGTGAAGCTGTTCATGATGTCTTTTCTGCTGGGGAGAGGAGTGCGTTCGTCGCTCCACAACTATTAAACACCTGTTAATTAGTTTCGGCCAATTTGCCCAGAGAGCGTTCAGCCAGCGAACGACTGCGTTCCGATCACCCCGAGTAGTCGCAGCTTCTCGGACGATTCCGAACCCGGGGTCGCCGTGAGCACCAGCAGCGTTTGCGACTGGTTCTCGGTGAACAGGGCCTGGCACTGCACCTCGATCCGACCGAGCTCCGCATGAACGAGGGTCTTCTCGTCATCGAAGCGCTGCATCACCTCGTGCAGTTGCCAGAGTTCGGCGAACTCGTCACTGCCCGCGAGAAGCGCCTCGACGATCTCTCGCGCTCGGCTGTCATCGCCGCTCATGCTGAGCGCGGCGCGGAGGCCCGCTGTCTGGATTCGGCTCTGGTGGTCGTGGTGTTCCTGCGGGTAGTGCGACCGGGCATCGGGGTCGGTGAACCAGCGGTAGACCGCGCTGCGTGCGAGACCCTCGAAGCGTCTCTCGTCGCCGAGCAGGGCGATAGCAAGGCGATTCTGGGCGAGGGTCTCGCCGAGGTCGCTGAGTACAAGGGCGGGAGTGTCGTCGAGCCGGTCGAGCACCCGCATGAGAGCGGGGCTGACGTGCCCGCTGCGCCGGGTGCGCCGCGGAGGGTTGTGGCCGGTGAGGCGGTAGAGATGGTCGCGCTCGTCGAGGCTGAGCCGCAGGCCGCGTGCCAGGGCGATGACCATCTGTTCCGACGGATGCGGCCCGCGCTGCTGCTCGAGACGGGTGTAGTAGTCGGTGGACATTCCGGTGAGCGAGGCGACTTCTTCGCGGCGGAGCCCCGCGGTGCGGCGCCGCGGCCCGGCATCGAGGCCGACATCGCCCGGGCGCAGTGCCTCGCGCCGGTTGCGCAGGAATTCGGCGAGTTCTGGTCGGTCCATACCGTCATCATCGCAGGCATGGCCGTCGCCAAACAGGGACCGCCGATCCCTCGATGAGCGCGCTCTGCCTCGTTCTCGCGATGCCGCGCACTATGGAAACCAGCGGGTGAGGAACTCGACCCCGCACCTCGACCAGAAGGAACAACCGTGAAGATCTCCGGAAACACCATTTTCATCCCGGGCGGAACGTCGGGAATCGGCCTCGGCCTCGCCCTGCGCTTCCAGGCTGCGGGCAACACCGTGATCATCGCGGGCCGCCGCACCGAGTTGCTCGAGTCGATCGCGATTGAGCACCCCGGCATCCAGACGATCGCGCTCGACACGACCGACGCGGATGCCGTCGTCGCCGTCTCGAAGCAGGTGCAGCAGCGCTGGCCCGAGACCAACGTGCTGCTCGCCATGGCCGGCATCATGCTGCCCGAGAACGTGCACTCGGCCGACTTCCTCGCCACCGCAGAGGCCACCGTGGTCACGAACCTGCTCGGCCCGATCCGACTGATCGCCGCATTCAGCGAGTTCCTGCAGCAGAAGGACGACGCGACGATCATCACCGTCTCGTCCGGCCTCGCCAGCGTTCCGCTACCGGTCACCCCGACCTACAGCGCCACCAAGTCCGCGATCCATGCCTTCAGCGAGGCGATCCGGGTGCAGCTCTCCGGCACCTCGGTGCAGGTCGTCGAGCTGGTGCCGCCGGCCGTGCAGACGACCCTTATGGGCCAGTCGAACGAACCGTCGGCGATGCCGCTCGAGGAGTTTCTCGACGAGTCGATGAACTTGTTCGAGACCCAGCCCGAGGCGCATGAGATCCTCGTCGAGCGGGTCAAGTTCCTGCGCAACGCCGAGATCGAGGGTCGCTACGACGACGTGCTCGCAATGCTCAGCAACCGCAGCCACTAGTACCGATCAGAAAGGCCCCACCCGCGAGGGTGGGGCCTTCTTCGCGCGTGGGTCTTACTTGGCGGTGACGGTCTTGATCGATCCGGTCTCGGCGAAGTCATCGACGCCGTGGGCGAGCGCTTCTTCGCGGCGCTTGCGTGCAGACGGGGCGACGAGCGCCGCGAGGATCGCGAGCACGCCGACTCCGGCGCAGACCCAGAACCCGACGGTGAAAGCATCGTCGAGGGGGAGTCCCTGCGGGGTGCTGTTCGAGGTGATCAGCGCCGCGATGACCGCGGTGCCGACGCTCGAACCGATGGTGCGGGCGATGGTGTTGACGCTGATCGCCTCACCGGTCTGCAGGGCGGGAACGCTCTCGATGATGGCGTTCGACATCGAGGCGAAGGCCAGGCCGATGCCGGCACCGGTCAGCAGGCCCGAGACGACGACCTGCCAGATCTCACCGTGGCCGACCGCGGGAAGGATGAAGGCGAGAGTGACCAGGATTCCACCGGCGAGCATCGGCACCTTCGGGCCGATGCGGCGCACGAGGATTCCGGCGACGGGACCGAAGACGACCATCATGGCGACGGTCGGCAGCAGGAAGATGCCGGCTTCAGAGACTGTCTTGCCGAATCCGTAGCCGAGCTCGGACGGCAGCTGCAGCAGGGTCGGAACGAGCACGAAGGTACCGAACATCGCGAAGCCGAAGGCGAGGGCCACGATGTGGGCGGTCCAGACGCCCCGGATCTTCATGAGGCGCATGTCGATGAGCGGGTTCTTGGTGCGCAGTTCGACGATGACGAAGATGACCATGGCGACCGCGCCGAGTGCGAGCAGGGCGATGGTCTCGAACGAGCCCCAGCCCCACTTCTCACCCTCGGTGATGGCGAGAAGGATCGAGACGAGCGAGACAGCGAGGATCAGCGTGCCGACGATGTCGAGTCGACCCGGCTTCTTGACCGGCGACTCGGGCATCCCGAAGATGACACCGGCGAGTGCGATGACGATCAGCACGGCGGGAAGCCAGAACAACCAGTGCCAGGAGAGCGCCTCGATGATCGGGCCGGCGGCGACGATGCCGACACCGGCGCCTACGCCGAAGATGGCGGAGAGCAGGCCGATGACGACGCTGACGCGCTCCTTCGGCAGTTCATCGCGGACGACGCCGATCGAGAGCGGCATGATCGCTCCCGCGGCACCCTGGAGCGCGCGAGCGATGATCAGCACACCGAGGTTCGGGGCAAGAGCCGCGAGAAGCGTGCCGACCAGCAGCAGTGAGAGCACGACGATCAGCATCCGGCGCTTGCCGACCATGTCGCCGAGCCGGCCGAGCACGGGGGTGAGCACGGCCGCAGAGAGCAGGTACGCGGTGAGGATCCACGAGGCGTCGCTCGTGGCGACCTGCAGGTCATTGCCGATCGTCGCCAGCGCGGGCGCTACGAGGGACTGCAGCACGGCGAACGAGAGTCCACCGAGCGCGAGATAGATGACGATGAGGGTGTTGTTGGGCCGTCGTTTGCCGGTCGTGTGGGGTGCCGGCGTCGCGGACGCGGGCGCGCTAAGGGTTTCGGTCATTGGAGTTTCTCTATTACCTCTCGGGTGAGCTGAATCGCTCGCGTGGTGATTGTGTCGACTGGAGCGTCGCTTCCTGCGACCATCCATTCCTTTGCGGATGTGCGCACAGCGGCGGAGCACAACGCGAGGATCATTTCAGCCAACGGCGACTCTGCTTCGGCGAGGTGGGTAAGTCTGGGGTCGTGGGCCATGACGGCCCGGACGACGGGTGCGAGGTCGTCCGAGAGACGGCCGAGCTTCGCGATGTGCTGGGGGAACAGTTCGGGATTCAGTCGCAGGATCTCTGCGCGGGAGTCGCGCAACTCACGTTTTTCGAGAATCGGGCCTGCAATCTCGACCATCACCCCGATGAGATTGACGATGGTGTCCGTCGAGTCCGAGGTGAGTGCGTGTTCGAGAACATCCGCGGGCGTGAAAGCCACTTCGGGAAGACCGAGTACCGCGTCTTCTTTGCTGTCGAAGTAGTTGAAGAAGGTGCGGGACGACACGTCCGCAGCCTCGGCGATCGCGTCGATGGTGGCGTTCTGCAGCCCATCGCGGAGCACGAGTTCGACGGCCGCTCTCTCCAGCCGGGCGCGAGTCTCGATCCTCTTGCGATCCCGCAGGCCCAGGGTTGTCGTCTCGTGCATTGCTTCATCCTTTCACGCTCTGCAAGCTTGCACAAGTGCAAAAATGCAGCCCTGAAACGAGTCTCCGCCTCAACATTCGCCGGGCGCAGAACGGATGACCCGCTGTTCGCACGGGTCTCGGGTAGATTTTGGTCATGGCCGCCCTCGAGCACAGCGCACCCGACCCGAATGGATCCGGGCCCGCCGCGCTCGAACTCCGGGCATTGACGAAACGCTTCGGCGGAGCGACGGCTGTGGACGCACTCAGCCTCACCGTGCCCCGGGGGTCGTTCTACGGCCTCGTCGGCCCCAACGGTGCGGGCAAGACGACGACGCTCTCGATGGCCACCGGCCTGCTGCGACCCGATGCCGGTGAGGCCCTCATCCACGGCATCGACGTGTGGCGCAGCCCACTCGACGCGAAGCGACTGATCGGCAACCTCGCCGACGGCGTCGACCTCTACGACCGGCTCACCGGCGAGCAGCTCATCACCTTCTCCGGCCAGCTGTTCGGGCTCGACCGCGCCACGCTGTCGCCCCGCGTCGCCGACCTGCTGCGCCTGCTCGACCTCGAATCGGCCGCGGGTCGGATCGTCGCCGACTACTCGGCGGGAATGACCAAGAAGATCGCACTCGCCGCGGCCCTCGTGCACTCCCCGCGGGTGTTGGTGCTCGACGAGCCGTTCGAATCGGTCGATCCGGTCTCGGCGGCGAATATCCGCGACATCCTCGACGGGTTCGTGCACGGCGGGGGAACCGTCGTCGTCTCGAGCCACTCGATGGACCTCGTGCAGCGGATGTGCGACCACGTCGCGATCGTGGCCGCCGGCCGGGTGCTCGCAGCCGGCACCATGGACGAGGTGCGGGGCGACGGAGACCTCGAATCGCGGTTCCTCGAGCTGGTCGGTGGCCGGCGTAACGGAGAGAGCCCCGCGTGGTTGCTGTCCTCCTGAGGCTGCGGTTCCGGGTGCTCGCGAACACCCTGCAGCGCAACACCGTGCAACTGGTCGCGGTGATTCTCGGGGCGGTCTTCGGCTTCTTCATGGTGGTTGCCGCCGTGGGCGGGTTGTTCCTGGCGTCGTACGCGCCTGAGATCGCCACGCAGGCTGTCGTCGTCGCGGCCGGTTCCGCGCTGGTGCTCGGCTGGCTCATCGTGCCGCTGCTCTTCGACGGTGTCGATCAGACCCTCGACGCACGCCGGCTCTCCCGCTTCCCCCTGCGCGCCCGGCAGGTCATGGTCGCCACCTTCCTCGCGGATGCCGCCTGGGTCCCCGGAATCGCGACCACCCTGGCAGCGCTCGCCGGCGCGATCGCCTGGCGGACGCATCCGGAGGCCGCAGCCCTGGCCGTGGTGACCGGCATAGTCGGGGTGGCCACCTGCATCGTCGCCTCCCGCCTCGCGACGGCGGTCGCAGGAACCCTGTTGCGCGGTCGCGGCGCGGTGCGGGTCGGCATCGCCATCATCATCGCGCTCGTCGTGATCGGCCCGATCCTCGCCGTGCTCACCGGGCCGGCGACTGCCGGAGCTCGCGGACCCCGGCGCCCCCTCGCACCGAGCGTCACGGCGATCATCGACGGGTTCGGCTGGAGCCCGTTCGGCGCGGTCTGGTCGATTCCCGGTCGCATCGTGCTCGGGGAGTGGGCGGCCGCGGGCGCCGCGGCGCTCATCGCGGTCGCCACCCTCGTGCTGCTGGTGGTGCTCTGGCTGCTGATGCTCGGCCTGTCACTGCGCGTGCGCGGCGACGCCCCGGTACGCGCGGTCGGGGCCGGCCGCCTCGGCCCACTGGGCTGGAACCCGACAACACCCACCGGCGCGGTCGCCGCCCGCTCGCTCATCTACTGGTTCCGGGATTCGCGCCTCGCCAAACAGCTGATCCTGATCCCGGTGCTACCCGCGCTGATGCTGCTCTGGTGGCAGTTGTTCCGGGTCGACGGAATCGCCATCGCGATCGGCCCGGTCGTGGCGTCACTGCTGCCGCTGTCGGTGTTCGCCGGGTTGTCCTACGACGGCACCGCCTACGCCGCCGAGTTGGCTGCGGGGGTGCGCGGCCTTCACGACAGGCTCGGGCGAGCGATCGCCCTGCTGGTCATCGCCGCACCGGCGACCGTCGTCATCCAGGTCGTCGTGGCGCTGGTGATCGGGCGACCGGGTGACCTCCCGGCGATGCTCGGCCTCGCCCTCGGCACGCTTCTCGTGTCGGTCGGTGTCGTGAGCGTGTCGTCGGCGCGGATCGTGGTGCCGATTGCCCGGGCGGGCCGCAACCCGTTCTCCGCGCAAGCCGGCGGTGCCACCGTCTCGATCGTCGGCTCGTATGCCGTGACCGGCATCACCGGCGCACTGACCATCCCGGTGCTCGCACTGGTCATCGCCGCGCTGGCCACCGGGTTCGCGCTGCTCGGCTGGCTCGCACTCGTCGTCGGCCTGCTGCTCGGTGCGGGCGTCGCCACCGGCGGCATCGTGCTCGGCGGGCGGATGCTGGATTCCTCCGGCCCGCACCTGCTCGAGCGACTGCGCCTGATCAGGGACTAGCGACGTTTCACTCGGGTTGCCAGAGCTGAATCGGGTTGCCCTCCGGGTCGGCCAGTGAAGCGAAACGGCCATTCGGGTAAGTCTCACTGTCGACGATCACCTCGGTGCCGGCCGCGCGAAGCTGCTCAACAATGCCGTCGAGGTCGGCGACCCTGAAGTTGATGGCCCAGGCGCGGGGCGGGCCGCCGAACTGGTCTACAGCCGAGGGATCGCCGGTGAACACGGTCTCCCCGCCCTGCTGCTGCCAGACCGGCTCGTCGTAGGCCTGGGGAACCGGGTCGATGCCGAGGTTGTCTCGGTACCAGCGGGCGATGCCCTCCGGATCGCTCGCGCGAAAGAAGAAACCGCCGATCCCTGTGACCTTGTGCATGGCAACGATGTTTCCATCACGGGGTCGCCGAGGCAACTGTCTTGACCGGCGCCCATCCCGGGCGGCATCCGACTTGTGCGGCGACCGGTCGACACGCCAGATTGAGAGAGGGCAGCGGCACCCGGCGCGCTGGCAGAGGAGGAGCAGCATGTCGCACGCGGTTGTACTGACGGGTTTCGGTGGGCCTGAGGTTCTGCACTGGCGGGAGGTGCCGGCGCCGATCGCTGCGCCGGGTGAGGTGCTGGTGCGCGTCAGGGCGGCCGGTGTCGGCCCGACCGACCTGACCATCAGGGCCGGGCATCTCGCGAAGGTGTTTCCGCAGCGTGCCGGGGCTGTGCTCGGGTTCGAAGCTGCCGGGGTGGTCGAGCAGCTCGGTGAGGGCGCGACCGGTGCATCGGTGGGCGAGGAGGTCGCGGTCTACCTGCCGCAGCAGGGTGGCTACGGCGAACTCGTCGCGGCGTCGGTCTGGTTCCCGAAACCGGCCGAAGTCAGTTGGCACGCCGCCGCAGCGCTCCCGGCGTCAGCCGAGGCAGCGCTTGGTGTGCTTCGGCAGGCCCGCGTGGCCGCGGGCGACACCGTCGTCGTGCTCGGTGCCGCGGGGTCGGTCGGCGTGATCGCGGTGCAGCTGGCACGTCACTGGGGCGCCCGCGTGATCGGGGCGGCGTCCGAGCGGGATGCCGACCTCATCCGTGATCTCGGTGCGAAATTCGTCGCCTACGGAGACGGCGTCTTCGACCGGGTCGCGCTGATCACCGACCGGATCGATGCTGTGATCGACGTGGCCGGCCGCGGTGGAATGGTCGAAGCGGTTCGGGCCACCCGCGATCCGTCGCGAGTCATCACTCTCGCCGACCACGCCGGTGCTGCCGCGACCGGGGCTGTCATGTCTGATCCGAGCCCGGACCGGGCTCCCGACGCGCTCGCCGTAGTAATGCCGTTGCTCGCGAACGGCACGCTCCGGCTCAAGCAAAACCGGGCTGTCCCGTTCGCCGACGCCGCCGAAGCGCACCGTCTGCTGGAGTCCGGTGAGACCAGGGACAAGATCGTGCTGACTCTCGACGCCTGAGGTGGGATTCGTGAGAATTCACGGATCCAGAGGTGGGCCCCGTCGGACTCGAACCGACGACCCGCGGATTAAAAGTCCGATGCTCTACCAACTGAGCTAGAGGCCCTCAGTAATAAATGTACCGTGGTCTGGTGACCGATGAGTTCCACAAGCCCACCCAGTACTCCGGAGACAAGTTCGACACCTTCGAAGGAGGTGAAGATCCTGCCCAGATCCTGCGCGCTGCCCGCGATACAGCCCACGCGCTTGTCAACCGAGCGCGCGACAGCGACGACCCCTCGGTCATCAAGAGACTCGTCGCCTACACCGATGAACACGGTATCGACGCGATAGCCGAGCTCTGGGCCCGGTCGAGCCCGACCAGCCTTCCCGGTGCGCTCTGGCGGATCTACCTGCTGCGGGTGCTCATCCGCCAGGACCCGGCTGGCCTCAGCTACCTGTTCCAGCGTGGCACCGAGGTGCTGCCGACTATCGACGCGATAGTCGCCGGTGCACCCATGCCGACAGGCCCCGACGAGATCACCGACCTCGCCGACCAGATCCTGCGCGGGTTGTTCCGGGGTGATTTCGCCACGGCACTCGACCGTGCTGCAGCGTTCTGCCGGGTGACCTCCGCGGGCAGCACCAGCGTTGCGGATGACGCCGACACGACGGCGCCGGAGCGCGCGAGCGAACTCACAGCACGCGCCCTGCGCCTGACCATCACCGCCGACGAACTCACCTCGTGTGCCCGTCTCTACCGTCAGGGCAGCCTCGACTGATGCCGCCCGCGAGCGCGCGGCCAGAAGTTTTGAGTAAAATAGTCAACGCCGGACCGTGGTAACCCCGGGCTCCACTAATAGCCGCTTCGAGCGGCCTTGCGCCGAGAGGCGTTCTGCGGTCCGGCACTTTCGTGCCCCTGTGTCGCAACTGACCGGGCATTATCACGATCTGCGGGCATTTTGCCTGTGAGACCAAACCATTCGCACCATCACGCCGAATCACTGACATGCTTAAGCTCGTGAATCGCGAGACAGATAGCCGCCGAGATTATGAACCCGACGCGCCGATAACCCAGGACGAACTTCTTGGACTCGTCGCGCAGGGCGACCAGGCGGCCTTCGGTCGACTGTATGACCAGATTGCACCCCGAGTGCTCGGTCTCATCACCCGCCTGCTGCGCGACCGCGCACAGTCGGAAGAGGTCACACAAGAGGTCTTTCTGGAGATCTGGCAGTCTGCGACGCGCTACGACCCGAAAAAGGGTGGTGCCTCGAGCTGGATCATGACGATGGCGCATCGGCGTGCTGTCGATCGCGTGAGGGCCTCCCAGGCTTCCCGCGATCGCGACACGAAGATCGGCATCCGGGACTACAACCCCGACTACGACAATGTTTCAGAAACCGTGCAGGTGCGCATAGAACACGAAAGGGTGGAAAAGGCGATGCTCAGACTTACTGAACTACAGCGCCAGGCAGTCACCCTGGCGTACTACGGCGGCTACAGCCACAGCGAAGTCTCCGAGATGCTCAGTGTGCCGATAGGCACGGTGAAAACCCGGTTGCGTGACGGAATGATCCGCCTGCGAGACGAGCTGGGAGTTGCATCATGACCAATGAGAAGAACAACGACCTCGTGAACCTTTCCGGAGCGTACGCGCTCAATGCCCTTGACCCGGCCGAGAAGGAGGCTTTCGAAGCCTTCGTCGCCGAATCACCCGAAACCCGATATGAGGTGACTGAGTTGCTCGACACTGCTGTCGTCCTCGGCCTCGCTGTCGACCCGATCCAGCCTTCTGCAGACCTCCGGGCCAGCCTGATGGCGAAGATCACGCAGACCCCGCAGTTCGGCCCGCTCACGCCGGCAGTGCCGGTCGTGGTTCGCGAGACCGTGACCGAGGCACCCGTCACCCAGATGCCGATCGCCGAGCCCGACGCCGTCACGGCAGCGAGCTTTAGCGACGACACCGCAGCCGGTCGCAAGGCCGGCGCACGCTGGTTCACGCGTCCGGCGGCAGTGCTCGCCTCGATGGCCGCCGCAGTGGCGCTCATCGCCGGGGGAGTCGTCGTCTCGAACGGTGTCACCCAGAACCAGTTCAACCAGGCGCAGGCCGACGGTCTTGCACAGGTCATGGGCGCAGCCGACAAGCAGCAGGTCACGGCGGATGTCGCCGGCGGCGGAACCGCGACGATCGCCTGGTCGAACGAGCAGGAAAGCTCGGTCGTGATGGTGGACGGTGTTGCCGCACTGCCCTCGGACAAGGTCTACGAGCTCTGGTACATCGACGGCAACGGCGCTCGCCCGGCTGGCACGTTCTCGGTCGACTCCGACAGCGAATGGCGTGTGCTCGACGGCAAGATGAAGACCGGCGACCAGATCGGCGTGACAGTCGAACCGGCCGGCGGCTCGGACACCCCGACCACCGACCCGATCGTGGCAGTCGCCACCGCCTAGCTTCAGATCAGTAACCGCCCCGGCCCTTCCGCCGGGGCGGTTCTGCGTTAACGGCGTCCCTGGTTGCTGCAGCGTTTGTTGGCAATGTCGGTGCCTGAGCGCCGACATTGCCAACAAACCCTGCACCAACAGAACAGGCCCTGCGCCATCCGGATGTACGGAGGCGGCAGGGCCTGTGTCGTGAAGGGGAGTGCGGGTTACCCGAATTTTCCGGAGACGTAGTCTTCGGTCGCCTGCACGCTCGGTTTCGAGAAAATCGTGTTGGTGTCGTCGTACTCGATGAGCTTGCCCGGCTTGCCGGTGCCCGCGATGTTGAAGAACGCGGTGCGGTCGGAGACGCGCGAGGCCTGCTGCATGTTGTGGGTCACGATCACGATCGTGTACTCCTGCTTGAGTTCCTCGATGAGGTCTTCGATGGCGAGGGTCGAGATCGGGTCGAGGGCCGAGCACGGCTCGTCCATCAGGATGACCTCGGGGGAGACAGCGATCGCGCGGGCGATGCAGAGTCGCTGCTGCTGCCCACCGGAGAGGCCCGATCCGGGCTTGTCCAGGCGGTCCTTGACCTCGTTCCAGAGGTTCGCACCCTGCAGGGACTTCTCGACGAGGTCGTCGCCCTCGGACTTCGCCATGCGGCGGTTGTTGAGCTTGACGCCCGCGAGCACGTTGTCGCGGATCGACATCGTGGGGAACGGGTTCGGGCGCTGGAAGACCATGCCGACCTGGCGGCGTACGAGAACAGGGTCGACGCCGGGGCCGTAGAGGTTGTTTCCGTCGATCAGCACTTCACCCTCGACGTAGGCGCCGGGGATGACCTCGTGCATGCGGTTCAGCGTGCGGAGGAAGGTCGACTTGCCACAACCACTCGGGCCGATGAAGGCCGTCACGGTACGGGGCTCGATCTTCAGGGACACGCCCTCGACGGCCCTGAACTTGCTGTAGTAGACGTTGAGGTCGTTTACTTCGATGCGCTTGGACACGGGTTTCCTTTTTCTGTCCTTGCCGCTTAGCGGCCGAGCTTGGGGGAGAAGATCTTGGCGATGAGTCGCGCGATGAGGTTGAGCAGCATGACGATGATGATCAGGGTCAGTGCGGCTGCCCAGGCGCGGTCGATGTAGGGCTGCGGAATCGCTCCGGGGTTCTGGAACTGCGTGTAGAGGAACACGGGCAGCGACATCATCCGCTCATCGAAGAGGTTGAGGTTCAGGCTGGCGGTGAAGCCGGCGATGATGAGCAGCGGCGCGGTCTCACCGATGACACGCGAGATGGCGAGGGTCACGCCGGTGGTGATTCCGGCGATCGAGGTCGGGATGACGATCTTGACGATCGTGAGCCACTTCGGAACACCCAGAGCGTAAGAGGCCTCGCGGAGTTCGTTGGGAACGAGCTTCAGCATCTCTTCGCTCGAGCGCACGACGACCGGGATCATCAGCAGCGAGAGCGCGATCGATCCGCCGAACCCCATGCGGACTCCCTCGTCACCCGTCACCAGCGCGAAGAAGGCGAACGCGAAGAGACCGGCGACGATCGAGGGGATGCCGGTCATCACGTCGACGAGGAAGGTGATGGTGCGGGCGAGGGCACCACGGCCGTATTCGACGAGATAGATGGCCGTGAGCAGGCCGACCGGCACCGAGATAAGCGTGGCCATTCCGGTGATCAGCAGCGTGCCCCAGATGGCGTGGATCGCTCCACCACCCTCACCGACCACGTTGCGCATCGAGTTCGAGAAGAAGGTGACGTCGAACCGGTGAAGGCCGTTGACAAGCACTGTCGACAGCAGCGACACGAGGGGCAGAAGGGCGATGATGAACGCCGTCATCACAAGCGAGGTCGCGAGGCGGTTCTTCGCCTGGCGAATTCCCTCGACGAGGTAGGCGATCACGAACAGCAGCACGTCGAACAGGATCGTTCCGAGGAAGATCGCGACGGGCACGTTGATCGCGGTCTCGGTCGAGGCCCCGACGATGGCGAACACAATGAGCATGATCACCCAGCTGGCGCCGAGCAGCACCCAGGGGCCCCACTTCGGCAGGCGGCCGGTCGTGAGCGAGTTGGTGATTCCGCTCTGCTTCTCGACGGCGGGTGCAGTGGCGGTCATCAGTTCGCTCCAGAGAATGCCTTGCGGCTGTTGATGACGGCCCGCGCGATCGAGTTGATCACGAGGGTGATGACGAAGAGGATGAGGCCGGTCGCGATGAGTGCGTTGACGGCGATGCCGTGGGCTTCAGGAAAGTTGAGCGCGATGTTGCCGGCGATCGTCGACGGGTTGTCCGAGCTGGTGAGCACGAAGTTGATGACGAGCGCCGGTGAGAGCACCATCGCGACGACCATCGTCTCGCCGAGGGCGCGGCCCAGGCCGAGCATCGCCGCTGAGATGATGCCCGGGCGACCGAACGGCAGCACGGCGATCTGGATCATCTCCCAGCGTGTGGCGCCGAGGGCGAGAGCGGCTTCCTCGTGCAGCACGGGCGTCTGCAGGAAGACCTCGCGGCTGACGGCGGTGATGATCGGGATGATCATGACGGCGAGCACGATCGCGACGGTGAGGATCGTCTTTCCGGTTCCGGACGCCTGGCCCGCGAAGAAGGGCAGGAAGCCGAGGTTGTCGACTAGCCACTGGTAGAGCGGTGTGATGCCGGGGGCGAGGATCTTGATGCCCCAGAGCCCGAAGACGACCGAGGGCACTGCAGCGAGCAGGTCGATGATGTACCCGAGGCCCTGCGCGATGCGGCGCGGGGCGTAGTGCGAGATGAAAAGCGCGATACCGAGTGAGATCGGCAGGGCCATCAGCAGGGCGAGGAAGGCTGCCCAGACGGTTCCGAAGGCGAGCGGGGCGACGAAGGCCCAGAAGCTCGAAGGGGAGCCCTTGAGGTCAGCCGGGTCGGCGGTCAGGGCCGGGATGCTCTGTGCGATGAGGAAGATCGCGACGGCGGCGAGTGCCGCGAGGATGATGGAGCCGGCGGTGACCGTGCTGCCGGAGAAGATGATGTCGCCCAGCCGACGTGTGGCCTTCGGCGACGTTCTTGCTGTCGTCATTCCTGTTCCTGGAACCCGTCTGCTTGGTAATGAGGTGGAGATGTGGAGCATTGGCGACTGTAGTGACCGCCGACCTAAGTCTGTCGGGCTGCGGTGCACCGTGCAATGCACGGCGGCCGCAGCCCGACGACTGAGGGGTATTACTTGATGGTTGCGACCGCGGTTGCGACCTTGGCCGAGAGCTCGGCCGAGAGGGGAGCAGCACCGGCAGCGTCTGCTGCAGCGGCCTGGCCCTCTTCGCTCGTGATGTAGCTGACGTAAGCCTTGGTGATGGCGGCCTCGTCGGCGTCTTCGTACTCACCGCAGGCGATGATGTAGCTCACGAGGACGAGCGGGTAGTGCGTCGGGTCGGTCGTGGTGCGGTCGAGTGCGATTGCGAGGTCGTTCGCTCCGCGTCCCTCAACTGCGGGCGACTCGGCGACGACGGCCGCCGCGGCCTCGGGGGTGTAGGCGACGAACTCGTCGCCGACCTTGATCTTGGCGACACCGAGGTCGCCGGCCTGCGAAGCGTCGGCGTAACCGATGGTGTTGGTGCCGTCGGTGACTGCTGCGACGACGCCAGCGGTCTTGGCGGCAGCCTCACCCTTGTAGGGGAAGGTGTCTGCGGCTTCTTCGGTCCAGATGTCGGGCGAGGTCTTGCCGAGGTAGTCAGCGAAGTTCTTCGTGGTTCCCGAGTCGTCCGAGCGGTGGACGGCGGTGATGGTCGCGTCAGGAAGGTCTGCACCCTCGTTGAGCGCGGCGATCGCCGAGTCGTTCCACTTGGTGATATCGCCCTTGAAGATCTTGGCGAGGGTCGGGGAGTCGAGGTTGAGCTCGGTGACGCCCTCGATGTTGAAGATGATCGCGATCGGCGAGATGTAGTTCGGGATCTCGATGTAGTTGCTGGTGGGAACGCAACCCTCGAAGCCCGCGGCGATCTCTTCGTCGCTCAGCGACGAGTCGCTGCCGGCGAACGCAACGCCACCGGCGATGAACTGCTCGCGGCCTGCGCCCGAACCTGCGGGGTCGTAGTTGACGGTCACGCCGGTGTTGGCGGTCTGGAACGCGGCCTGCCATGCTTCCTGGGCCGAGCCCTGCGACGAGGCGCCGGCTCCGGAGATCGTGCCGGAGAGGCCACTGTCGCCCTCGGTCGGGGTGGTGCCACCCTCGTTTGCTGCACAAGAGGACAGGAGGATGGTGCCTGCGACGGCAATGGCAGCAACGCTGCCAAGACGCTTGAAGTTCACAGTTTTCCCTTCGGGGAGTTCATATTCGTTGCAGGCCGGTGCTGACCCGCGCCATCGAGACTAAATTTTGCGGTTAACAACGCTTCTCGGGGATGGTAAACGGAAGG
>Ga0247736_10000106_pt1 | contig 32439 bp, 27 predicted proteins | sample UWRJL193509B2_FD_180935 | JGI IMG/M metagenome (GOLD analysis project Ga0247736, IMG submission 180935) | Plant litter microbial communities from Arlington Agricultural Research Station in Wisconsin, United States - UWRJ-L193-509B-2 | ecosystem: Environmental > Terrestrial > Plant litter >...
CGTTCGTCATCATCGATCCCGCGGGGGACCCCGCACCCGACGTTCCCTCCGTCGGCTCCGCGAACTGGTCCGGTGGCCTGATGGCCACGCGGCACCTGATCGAACTCGGGCACACCCGCATCGCCGCGATCACCGGCCGGGACGACATGATGTGCTCCTTCGCCCGCGTCGACGGCTATCGTTCGGCGATGAACGCGGCGGGCATCACCGTCGAGGACCGCCTTGTGCGCTTCGGCAACTTCCAGGTCGACGGCGGCCGCGAGATCGCGCTCGAGCTGCTGTCCGGACCCGATCGTCCGACCGCGATCTTCGCGGGGAGCGACCTGCAGGCCCTCGGCGTGATCGAGGCGGCGCGCACGCTCGGCATCCAGATCCCCAGTGAGCTGTCGATCGTGGGCTACGACGACCTGCAGCTGGCCCAGTGGTCGAGTCCCGCGCTCACCACCATCCACCAGCCGCTCACCAAGATGGCCGAGGAGGCGGCGCGACTGGTGCTGCGCATGGGCGAGGGCGAGCTCGAATCCATCCCGCGCATGGACCTCGCGACCCGCCTCGTGGTGCGCGAGAGCACCGCGCCGCCGCAGCCCTAGGCGCGCGCCCGGTACTGCTCGAGGATCTCCGGGCGGTGGTCGGACGCCGGTGCGGCGGCGAGCTCGAGCTCCCAGGCGGGCAGGGCGCGGGTGAGCACCCAGGCCGCTTGGCGTGCTGCGCCGCCTGCGACGTACTCGCCCGGCTTCGGGATGACGACCGGCGTCGCGAAGACCTGCGCGGCGATCGCCTGCACGGCGGGGTTCTGCGCCGCGCCGCCGATGAGCAGGATGCGCTCGGCGACCACCCCGTTCGCCTCGAGCGCGGCCAGTCCGTCGGCGAGCGCGCTGAGCATGCCCTCGATGGCGGCACGGGCGAGGTTCGGGCGGGAGGTCGACGCGAGCGTCATCCCGAACAGGCTTGCGGTGGCGTCCGGCAGGTTGGGTGTTCTCTCGCCCTCGAAGTAGGGCTGCAGCACCAGGCCGCCGGCACCCGGTGGCGCCTCGAGCGCGAGGCGACCGAGCTCGGTGTGGTCGACGCCCAGCAGGCCGGCGACGGAGTCGAGGATGCGCGCGGCGTTGAGCGTTGCGACGAGGGGCAGGAAGAGACCCGTCGCATCCGCGAAGCCCGCAACCGTGCCGGTCTCGTCGAGAGCGGGCTCCGTGGAGACGGCGAAGACCGTTCCGCTCGTGCCGATCGAGACGATCACGTCACCCGCGCCGCCGCCGAGGCCGAGCGCTGCACCGGCGTTGTCGCCGGCGCCAGGGCCGATCAGCGTAGCGGTGTCGCCGACGGTACCGACGCACTCGCTCGGGGCGGCAACGCGCGGCAGGATCACGTCCCGACCGAGAGCACGCACCAGCAGGTCGCGGTCGTACTCGCCGCTCTCCGCGCTGAAGTAGGAGGTGCCGCTCGCGTCCGAGCGGTCGGTGACCAGTTCGTCGAGCCGGGGATCCTGCGGACCGAAGCCGCGCAGCCGCCAGGTCAACCAGTCGTGGGGGAGGGCGACAGCGGCCACCCGGGCGGCGTTCTCCGGCTCGTTGTCCCGCAGCCAGCGCAGCTTCGTCGCCGTGAAGCTCGCGACCGGCACGCTGCCGGTGCGTGCCGCGAGCTCCGCGGCGCCCACCTCGGTGATCAGGTCACGGGCGGCCGGTGCCGAACGCGTGTCATTCCAGAGGAGGGCGGGGCGGATGACGTCTCCCGCGACATCCAGCACCACCATGCCGTGCTGCTGGCCCGCGATGGAGACGGCCGCGACATCGTCGAGCCCGCCCGCCGCGGCGATCGCCTCGGTGAGCGCGACCCACCAGGCCTCGGGGTCGACTTCACTTCCCCCGGGATGGGGCGCGCGTCCCTCGCGCACGATCCCGCCCGAGGCGAGATCGCGCACGATGACCTTGCAGCTCTGGGTGGAGCTGTCGATGCCGGCTACGAGGGGCATGGGGTTTCCTTACGTTCGCGGCTCTCGACCGTGTGGCTGGTGAGTGCTTCCTGGGGGTGTCGCAGTTATTGTGCGGGTCGGCTTCTCGCGGCGCGCAGGTTGTGCAACGCCAACGAGTAACCGTGCCGCGCGGGATAAAAGGCCCGCAGGGCCTTCTATCCGCGCGCGCCCATCAGGTGCTCCATGGCGAGCTGCTGCAGGCGCACGAAGCCGAAGCCCTTGCCGTCGAAGTAGGCGGCCGAGTCGAAGTCCTCGTAGGAGGAGCGGTCCGCGATGAGGGCGTCATAGCTCTCGCCCTCGTTCAGCGTGGGGGTATTGACTTCGTCGACCTTCGCGGCGAGCAGGGCCTCCTGCACCTCGGGGTCGGCGCGGAAGGACGCCGCGCGCTCCTTGAGCAGCAGGTACATGCGCATGTTCGCGGACACGGAGTCCCAGACGCCGGTGATGTCCTCGGTGCGTGAGGGCTTGTAGTCGAAGTGGCGGGGGCCGGTGTAGGTCTTGCCGCCGTCCTTGCCACCGAATTCCAGCAGGTCGACGAGCGAGAAGGCGTTCTGGAGGTCACCGTGACCGAAGACCAGGTCCTGGTCGAACTTGACGCCGCGCTGGCCGTTGAGGTCGATGTGGAACAGCTTGTCGGAGTAGAGCGCCTGGGCGATGCCGTGGGTGTAGTTGAGTCCGGCCATCTGCTCGTGGCCGGTCTCGGGGTTGAGGCCCACCATCTCCGGACGCGCGAGCGTCGAGATGAAGGCGAGGGCGTGGCCGACGGTCGGCAGGAGGATGTCGCCGCGCGGCTCGTTCGGCTTCGGCTCGATGGCGAAGCGCAGGTCGTAACCCTTGTCGGTCACGTAGTCACCGAGGAGGTCGACGGCCTCGCGGTAGCGCTCGAGGGCTCCGCGGATGTCCTTCGCCGCGTCGTACTCGCTGCCCTCGCGGCCGCCCCACATCACAAACGTCTTGGCGCCGAGCTCTGCGGCGAGGTCGATGTTGCGGATGACCTTGCGCAGCGCGAAGCGGCGAACGGCCCGGTCGTTCGAGGTGAAGCCGCCGTCCTTGAAGACCGGGTGGCTGAACAGGTTGGTGGTGATCATCGGGATGATGATTCCCGTGTCGGCGAGTGCCTTCTTGAGGCGGTCGATCTCGGTCTGGCGCTCGGCCTCGGTCGCTTCGAAGGGGAACAGGTCGTCGTCGTGGAACGTCATCCCGTACGCGCCGAGCTCACTCAGCTTGTTGACCGCAGTGACCGTGTCGATGTGGGCGCGGGTCGGACCGCCGAACTGGTCCTGGGCGTTCCAGCCGAGGGTCCACAGTCCGAAGGAGAACTTGTCGTCGCGAGTAGGGGTGAGGGACATGAGGGACTCCGGATCAACGTCATCGGTGAATAGTTTGCGCTCACAACTTATAGCGCGGGGGGCGAAAAGTCAAAAACAACAATTTTGTTGCCGCTATTGGCATATCCACACCGGAGGGTATATGTTCAGGCCGTCAACATAAGGTCGACGACCCGGCGAGGCCCGGTCGGTCGCCTTCGCGGTACAACGGTGTCTCGCTCTTTTCCTGCGTGTCCCCCCGCGAAAGCTTCCGGGAGCCTCGTTACCCTCCCGCGGCAGCAGTCGCGAAGTGGGACAGCGAAGTCCAGCAATCACAAGGAAAGGGACAGGCATTCACATCATGTCTACGACACGGAAACTGGTGGCGCTCGCATCTGCGGCAGCCATCGCATTCGGCCTCGCGGCCTGCGCACCCACAGGCGGCGGAGCAGAAGAGGGAGCATCGGGAAGCGTCGGCATCTCCATGCCCACACGCAGCCTCGAGCGGTGGATCAACGACGGCGAGGGGCTCAAGGCCAAGCTCGAGGACGCCGGCTACACGGCCGACCTGCAGTACGCGGACGACAAGTCGGACACGCAGATCAGCCAGATCCAGAACCAGATCGCGGCGGGTGTCGACATCCTCGTCATCGCGGCGATCGACGGAAAGCTGCTGGCTCCGGTGCTCGAGGAGGCGAAGGCGCAGGAGATCACGGTCATCGCCTACGATCGCCTGATCAACGGCAGCCCCAACGTCGACTACTACGCGACCTTCGACAACTACAAGGTCGGCCAGTTGCAGGGTGAGTACATTCGCGACAGCCTCGACCTGGACAACGCCGAGGGTCCGTTCAACCTCGAGCCGTTCGCGGGCAGCCCCGACGACAACAACGCCAAGTTCTTCTTCTCCGGCGCCTGGGATGTCCTGCTCCCCTACGTCGAGAGCGGCAAGCTCGTCGTCCCCTCCGGCAAGTCCCCGAAGAGCAACGACGACTGGGCGAGCATCGGCATCCTCGGCTGGAAGTCGGAGACGGCGCAGGCCGAGCTCGACAACCGCATCGCCTCGTTCTACAACGGCGGCGAGAAGATCGACGTGGTGCTCTCGCCGAACGACAGCCTCGCGCAGGGCATTGCCGCGTCGCTCCGCTCCGCGGGCTACAAGGCAGACGGCGACTGGCCCATCGTGACCGGCCAGGACGGCGACAAGGCGAGCGTGGTCAACATCCTCGCCGGCGAGCAGTCCATGACCGTGTGGAAGGACACCCGCGTTCTCGGTGACGTCGTGTTCGGCTTCGTCGAGGCGATCCTCGCCGGCGACGAGCCCGAGATCAACGACACCAAGACGTATGACAACGGCGAGAAGGTCGTGCCGTCATTCCTCATCACCCCTGAGGTGGTCATCAAGGATGACGTGCAGACCAAGCTCATCGACTCCGGATTCCTCAAGGCATCCGACGTCGGTCTGTAGGCGACACCCGTTCCGGACACCAGAGTGACGGCCGGCCCCGCGCACCACCTGCGCGGGGCCGGCTGCCCCCATGAAGAAAGCGGAAGCAATGTCGACGATTCTGACAATGCGCGAGATCACCAAGGACTTCAGTGGTGTGCGCGCCCTCGATGGCGTGACCATCGAGGTGGAGCGCGGTGAGGTGCACGCCATCTGCGGCGAGAACGGCGCGGGCAAGTCGACGCTGATGAAGGTGCTGAGCGGGGTCTACCCGCACGGCTCCTTCGACGGGGTCATCGAGTTCGAGGGCAGGGAGGCCGCATACCGCGGTATCAATGACTCCGAGAGCCAGGGCATCGTCATCATCCACCAGGAGCTCGCGCTCAGTCCCTTCCTGTCGATTGCCGAGAACATCTTCCTCGGCAACGAGATCCAGAAGCGCGGCGTGATCGATTGGGACAGGACCAACCTCGAGGCGACCAGGCTCCTCGCGCGCGTGGGACTCGACGAGAGCCCCACCACCACAGTGCTCGAACTCGGCGTCGGCAAGCAGCAGCTCGTCGAGATCGCCAAGGCGCTGTCCAAGCGGGTGAAGCTGTTGATCCTCGACGAGCCGACCGCCGCCCTCAACGACGAGGACTCCGCGCACCTGCTCGACCTGATCAGCTCCCTCAAGGCGCAGGGCATCACGAGCATCATCATCAGCCACAAGCTCAAGGAGATCCGGCGCATCGCCGACACGGTCACGATCATTCGAGACGGCAGGGCGATCGAGACCCTGTCGATGGCGGATGCCGACACGACCGAGTCGCGGATCATCCGCTCCATGGTGGGCAGGGAACTCGCCAGCATGTTCCCCGATCGCACCCCGGTGATCGGCGAGGAGCTGCTGCGCGTCGAGAACTGGACCGTGCACCACCCCATCGACACCGATCGGGTGGTGGTCGACAATGCCTCGTTCACCGTGCGGGCCGGCGAGATCGTCGGATTCGCGGGTCTGATGGGCGCCGGCCGCACCGAGCTCGCGATGAGCATCTTCGGGCGCTCCTACGGCACGAACATCAGTGGCACGGTGTTCAAGTCCGGGAAACAGATCTCGGTGCGCACGGTGAGCGACGCGATTGCGAACGGAATCGCCTACGCAACGGAGGACCGCAAGCGCTACGGACTCAACCTCATCGGTGGCATCGCCGTCAATATCAGCGCGGCGTCACTCGCGAGACTCTCCCGCTTCGGCATCGTCGACCAGCTCACCGAGCACGGCGTCGCGGAGCAGTACCGCAGTTCGATGAACATCAAGACACCGAGCGTCTCGGTGCTCACCGGAAAGCTCTCCGGGGGCAACCAGCAGAAGGTCGTGCTCAGCAAATGGATCTACTCGGGTCCCGACGTACTCATCCTCGACGAACCCACCCGAGGCATCGACGTGGGCGCGAAGTTCGAGATCTACGGCATCATCAACGATCTCGCCGCGGCCGGTAAGGCCGTCATCCTGATCTCGTCGGAGCTGCCGGAACTGCTGGGTCTCGCCGACCGCATCTATGCCATCTCCGCCGGGCGCATCACGGGCGAGGTCGACCGCGCCCACGCCACCCAGGAAACCCTTATGCACTACATGACAGCCGAGAAGGACTAGACCATGAACGCACTCCGCTCCATCCGGATACCCAAGCTGCCGGGCAACCTGCGCCAGTACGGGATACTCGCCGCGCTCGCGGTGATCGTCATCCTGTTCCAGGTCCTCACCAACGGGCGCCTGCTGCTGCCCGGCAACATCAACAACCTGATCCAGCAGAACGCCTACGTGCTGATCCTCGCGGTCGGCATGGTGATCGTGATCATCGCCGGGCACATCGACCTCTCGGTGGGCTCCGTCGTCGCCATGGTCGGAGCGATCTCGGCTGTCGCGATGACCCAGTGGGACCTGCCCTGGTACGTCGCCGTGCTGGTCGCGCTGCTCGTCGGCGCCGCGGTCGGTGCGTGGCAGGGGTTCTGGATTGCGTTCGTCGGCATACCCGCGTTCATCGTCACTCTCGCCGGCATGCTGCTGTTCCGTGGCCTCACCCTCGTGATCCTCACCGGGGGCACCATCAACGCGCTGCCGGCCGAGTTCAACGCGATCGGCGGCGGCTGGCTGCCGGAGTTGTTCGGCACAATCGGTGAGGGTCGCGGGAGCCGCGACATCCTCACCGTGGTCCTGGGTGTTCTCGCCGCGGCGATCCTGCTGCTGCAGCAGCTGCGGTCTCGCCGTCGGCAGCGCAAGCTCGAGCTGGTCACCGAGGCCGCGCCCGCGTTCTGGGTGAAGAACCTCGCCGCCGCCGCCGTGATCGTCGCCCTCACCTGGCAGGTCTCCGCCTACCGTGGCACCCCGATCATCCTGGTGATCGTCGCGGGACTCATCCTGCTCTTCACCTTCGTGCTCAATCGAACGGTGTTCGGCCGGCAGGTCTACGCGATCGGCGGCAACCTGTTCGCCGCACAGATGAGCGGCGTGAAGACCCAGTGGATCACCTTCAACATCTTCGTGATCATGGGCACGCTCGCGGGCCTCGCCGGAATCGTCACGACCGCGCGCGCCGGTGGCGCCGTGGCCTCGGCGGGCGGAAGCTTCGAGCTCGACGCGATCGCCGCCGTCTTCATCGGCGGTGCCGCGGTTACCGGTGGAGTGGGCACGGTGCCCGGCGCGGTGATCGGCGCGCTCATCATGGGTGTGCTCAACATGGGGCTGTCGATCCTGTCGGTGGATGCCGCCTGGCAACAGGCGATCAAGGGACTCGTGCTGCTTCTCGCGGTCGCCTTCGACGTGCTGAGCAAGCGACGGGGCGGGAATCGGTAGTCTTGCTTCGCTGAGTGAGAACGACGGAAGGGAGCGGACATGGCTGCACAGCCTCGACCCGCTTCCGCCGGGAACGGCGCGCGCAACGACCAGACGCGCCGCCACAACCTCTCCATCGTGCTGACCGCGCTGCACCACGATGGAGCGCAACCGCGCTCACAGCTCACGGCGCGCACCGGACTCAACCGCTCCACCGTCGCCGCGCTCGTCGCCGAACTGGGTGAGCTCGGTCTCGCCTTCGAGTCGGAGCCGGGCCAGACCAACCTCGTCGGACGCCCGAGCCCGACGGTGCAGGCCGACCCGCGGGTGGTGGGCATCGCCGTGAACCCCGAGGTCGACGCGGTGACCGTCGGGCTGGTGAGCCTCACCGGGCAGGTCGTCGACCGTGTCCGGCTCGAGACGGAGTCCGCGCCGTCCGTCGACGATGCCGTGCGGATGACGGCCGACGTGGTCGCGAGTTTCCGTGCCGCGCATCCCGAATCCCGATTCACCGGAATCGGCGTCGCCGTACCCGGGCTGGTGCGCGCCGCCGACGGACTCGTGCGCCTCGCCCCGCACCTGGGCTGGGCCGATGCTCCGGTCGCGGAGCTGCTCGCCGCCGCGACGGGACTGCCCGTGCAGGCCGCCAACGACGCGAGTCTCGGCGCCATGGCGGAGAAGCTCTTCGGTGCCGGTCGCGGCATGCACGACCTCATCTACCTGAACGGCGGCGCGAGCGGCATCGGCGGCGGCATCATCGCGAACGGAGCGCCCCTCGGCGGCGCCGAGGGCTACGCGGGGGAGTTCGGCCACATCCGGGTCAACAGCAGCGTCGGCTGGTACGACGATCCCGAATCGGGCAGCCTCGAGTCGGAGGTGAGCCGCGCCGCACTGCTGCGCGCTCTCGGCCTGGCTACCGCGGACGGCGAGGCACTCGAGGCCGCGCTGCTCGCCTCGGTCGATCCCGAGGTGGACGCGATCGTGCGCCGCCAGCTCGAGTTCCTCAGTACCTCGCTGCGCAATGCGGTCAACGTGCTCAACCCGCAGGTCATCGTGCTGGGCGGCTTCCTCGGCGCGATCTTCGCGCGCGACCCCGACTACCTGATCGAGCGGGTGGAGGCGCAGTCGTTGCGCGCCTCGTTCGAGTCCATGCGGGTTAGCCGGGCGCAGCTCGGTGACGACCTGCTGATGATCGGTGCCGCGGAGCTCGCGTTCGCCGAGCTGCTGGCCGACCCGGCCGGAGCGCGCATCAGCTGATCGCGCGCCCCGGACCGCTGGTCGGGCCTAGGTGTGGCTGCGTGCGCCGCGCGAGGCGAAGCGCTGCTGGATGAGCACCGCGGCCACGATGATGGCGCCCTTGGTGATCGCCTGCACCGAGGTGTTGAGGTTGTTCTGGGTGAAGATGTTGATGAGCACGTTGAAGATCAGGATGCCCAGCACGGTGCCCACGATGGAACCGCGTCCACCGACCAGGAGGGTTCCACCGACCACCACCGCGGCGATCGCGTCGAGCTCGTACAGCGTGCCGTGGGTGGACGTGCCCGAGGTGGTGCGACCGAGGATCATCACCGCGGCGATGCCGGAGGTGACACCGGCGAGCACGTAGACGTAGACCATGTGGCGCTTGACGTTGATACCGGCGAGGCGGGCGGCCTCCCGGTTGCCACCGATGGCGACGGTGCGGCGGCCGAAGGTCGTGCGGTTGAGCAGGATCCAGCCGGCGATCGCGACGGCCACGAAGATCCAGATGAGGTTGGGCACACCGAACGCGTCACCGCGGGAGAACTCGAGGAAGCCGCGCACGTTGACCACCTGGGTGGTGCGGTTCGAGATGATCTCGGCGAGGCCGCGGGCCGCGAGCAGCATGGCGAGTGTCGCCATAAAGGCGACCACGTTCCCGTAGGCGATGATCACGCCGTTCACGGCACCGGCGAGGGCGCCCACGGCGACCGCGACGATGATCATCAGCGGCCACCAGGCCGTTGCGGCCATCTGCACCATCGACATGGTGGCGACGACGGAGCTGAGACCGAGCACGGAGCCGACCGAGAGGTCGATGCCGCCGGCGATGATGACGAAGGTCATGCCGATCGAGATCACGCCGGTGATCGAGGCGAGGCGCAGGATGGAGAGCACGTTCTGGAAGCTCGTGAAGCGGTCCCCGGCCGTGGCCGCTCCGATGATGAGCAGGATGACGAGGGCGACGATGAGGCCGATGTTGCGGCCCGCCGAACTCGCGAGGAAGCGGCGGATCGCGGCGATGACCGGGTTCTGCGGGGCGGCGGTTGCCGGGTGGAGGCTCACCTCAGCGGGCGGGGTGGTCTGCTCGCTCATGCGGCACTTCCTTTCATCACCAGGTCGAGGACCCCTGATTCGTCGATTTCACTGGATTTCACATTGGTGAGGACTTCACCCTCTGCGATGACGAGAACGCGATCGGCAAGGCCGAGCACTTCCTCGATCTCGCTCGAGACGACAACGATCGCCGTTCCCGCCGCGGCGAGCTCGCGGATCAGCCCGTAGATGTCGGCGCGCGCGCCCACGTCCACACCGCGCGTCGGCTCGTCGAGCAGCAGCACCTTCGTGCCGTGCACGAGCCAGCGGGCGAGCATCACCTTCTGCTGGTTGCCGCCCGAGAGCAGGCCCGCGGCCCTGTCTGGATCGGCGGGACGCAGCTCGAGGGCTTCGAGCTGGGTGCGGGAGGTGTTGCGCTCCTGTCGTTCCTGCAGCCAGCCGAAGGTGGCGAAGCGGGCGAACGACGAGAGGGTCACGTTGCGGTAGATCGGTTCTTCGAGCAGCAGTCCCTGGCTCTTGCGCTCCTCGGGGGAGAGGCCGATGCCGCTCGCCACGGCTGCGGGAACCGAGTTGGAGCGCACCGCCCTGCCGCCGACCTCGACGGTGCCGCTGCTGCGCAGGGCGCCGTAGATCGCTTCGAGGATCTCGGAGCGGCCGGATCCGACCAGCCCCGCGAGGCCCACGATCTCGCCCGCGCGCACGCTGAAGCTGAGTGGAGCGAACACCTTCTTGACCGCGAGGTCGGTGACGGTCAGCACTTCGGGGGCGTCATCCGGAATCGGAGTGGCGGGAGGGAAGACGTTCGCGATGTCGCGCCCGGTCATGAGCTTGATCAGCTCCGGAGTCGACGTGGTCTCGACGTCGAGGCCGCCGGCCATGCTGCGGCCGTCCTTGATGACGGTGATGCGGTCGCCGATCTCACGGATCTCCGCGAGGCGGTGCGAGATGTAGACCACGGCGATGCCCTCGCGGGTGAGGTCCTCGACGACGCGGAACAGGTTCTTGACCTCTTCGGAGTCGAGCACGGCGCTCGGCTCGTCCATGATGATGAGCTTGATGTCGCGGGAGAGCGCGCGCGCCATCGACACGATCTGCTTGTTGGCGGGGGAGAGCGAGCCGACCTCGGTGGAGGGGGAGAGGTCGCCGTGGCCGAGGCGCTTCAGCAGTTCGCGGGTGCGGCGGTTGGCTTCGCCCGCCTTGAGGTAGCCGGCCACCGCCAGCTCGTGGCCGAGGAAGATGTTCTCGGCGATGGTCAGGCCGTCGACGACGTCGAGCTCCTGGTACATCGTGGCGATGCCCATGCCGAGCGCCTCGGTCGGGCCTGCGATGGTGACCTTCTCCCCGAGCCAGCTGAACTCGCCCTCGTCGGGGACGTACACACCCGAGAGGATCTTGATGAGCGTGGACTTGCCGGCACCGTTCTGGCCGAGCACGCAGTGCACCTCGCCCGCGCGAACCGACAGGTCGACGCCCTTGAGCGCCTGGACGCCGGCGAACGCCTTCGTGGCCCCGCGGACTTCCAGCAGGGGGGTCCCATGGTCGACTTTGATCATTCACGCAACATAACAGGTTTCGGCGGCTCTGGCGAGAGAAATCGGCGCCGAACACCGCTGGCGTCCCCACAAATGCGCCCACCACTCGGCAGGCCACTAGTAATAACTGTCGTGCGGGATGCCCATGCTCAGGTCTGCTGGACCCCGAGTTTTCGGGCTCTACGGCGGCCTGGAGGGATTCGTGGCACCGCTCCCATGGCAGGAAAACACTGGCGTTGGGGGTCGGGTCAATGCTGACTTCGAACAAGCAACTTTTGTCGATCCTCAAAATAAGCCTGTGTGTCTCGGCATTTCTTCTGTTATGTTGCTTGAAACGTCAATGCGGACACGAGTGATGCAGACCGGCCTGGGTGCCGAGAAGCTCGCCAATGGCACCTCCACATTGGCTCAAGAGATATCTGCAATTCACTTATCAAGGAGGAAGTACATGCTGGCAACACGCAAGCTCCGCCACAGTCTGTTCGTCACGGCGGGTGCAACGCTCGCCGTTGCCGCGCTGCTGACCGGGTGCACGGCTGCAACAGGCAACGGTCCCGCGACGGGCGGTGGAACCGTCGAGGGCAACGAGGCCACGGGTGACACCATCGTCATCGGCTTCTCCGGTCCCGCGGCCGACCACGGCTGGCTCGGCGCCATCAACTCGGCCGCCAAGGCAGAGGCCGAGAAGTACCCCGACATCGACCTCAGGATCGCGGAGGGCACGAACGACGCCAGCCTGCAGATCAGCCAGGTCGAGGGCTTCATCAACGACAAGGTGGACGCCATCGTGCTTCTGCCCACCGATGGTGCAGCGCTCACCGAGGTAGCCATCAAGGCGATGGAGGCCGGTATCCCGGTCATCAACGTCGACCGCGAGTTCTCGAGCACCTTCGCCGCACGCGTCACCATCCTCGGTGACAACTTCGGCATGGGTGTGACCGCCGGTACCTACATCTGCGAGCAGCTCGGAGACAACAAGGACGCCGTCGTCGCCGAGATCGCCGGAATCGACTCCCTTCCGCTCACGCAGCAGCGCAGCGAAGGATTCGCCACGGCCCTCGAGGACTGCGGCCTGAAGGTCTCCAACCGCGTAGCGGCCGACTTCACCATCGCCGGTGGAGAGGCCGTCACCTCGCAGCTGCTCCAGGCCGCTCCGAAGATCGACGCGATCTGGAACCACGATGACGACCAGGGTGTCGGCGTCCTCGCGGCCATCGACGCGGCCGGCCGTGACGAGTTCTTCCTGGTCGGTGGCGCGGGTTCGCGCGCGGCCATGGACCTCATCCAGGCTGACAGCGGAGTGCTCAAGGCGACGGTCATCTACCCGTCCACGCAGGCGGCTGACGGAATCCGTCTCGCCCGCCTCGTGGCCCAGGGCAAGTCGCTGAGCGACATCGTCGAGGTCGAGGTGCCTTCGCGCATCGTCCTCAACGCGCCGATCGTCACCAAGGACAACGTCGACAAGTTCATCGACTACTCCTTCACCTAAACAGAACAGAACGACGGTGCCCGCACGGTTCGCCGTGCGGGCACCACCCCAGCCCTCCCGTCAGCAGAAAGAATTCGAACAACATGACACAGGCACAGGGCCGCTTGCGAGTGGCGATGGTGGGCTACGGATTTATGGGCGCGGCCCATTCCCAGGGGTGGCGCGTCGCCCCCCGATTCTTTGATCTTCCGGCCACCCCGACGATGGACGTTCTCGTCGGGCGCAACGCCGAAGCCGTCTCGGCCGCCGCTGACAAGTGGGGCTGGGCGGAGACCGCGACCGACTGGCGCGAGGTGATCACCCGCGACGACATCGACGTGATCGACATCGTCACTCCCGGCGACTCCCACGCGGAGATCGCCATCGCCGCCCTCGAGGCAGGCAAGCACGTGCTGTGCGAGAAGCCCCTGGCCAACTCCGTCGACGAGGCGAAGGCGATGGCGGATGCCGCAGCTCGCGCCGCAGAGCGCGGCGTGTACGCCATGGTCGGGTTCACCTACCGGCGGGTGCCGGCCGCGACCCTCGCACGCGACCTCGTGGCGGCCGGACGACTGGGCGAGATCTACCAGGTGCGCGCGAGCTACCTGCAGGACTGGCTCATCGACCCGGAGGCCCCGCTGGCCTGGCGCCTGCAGAAGCACCTCGCGGGCTCCGGCGCCCTCGGTGACATCGGCGCGCACGCGGTCGATCTCGCCCAGTTCGTCACCGGGACTTCCCTCGAGAGCGTGTCCGGCACCATCGAGACCATCATCACGCAGCGGCCGCTCGCGGAGAACGCCCACGGGCTGTCCGCCACCGCCTCGACCGAGCGCGGCGAGGTGACGGTCGACGACATCGCCCTGTTCACCGGTCGCTTCGAGGGCGGGGTGCTCGGCAGCTTCGAGGCCACGCGGTTCAGCACGGGCCGCAAGAACGCCCTGCGCCTGGAGGTGTCCGGATCGAAGGGTGCGCTCTCCTTCGACCTCGAGAACCTCAACTCGCTCCAGTTCTACGACGCGACGCAGCCGAGCGGCACGCAGGGCTTTAGCACCATCCTGGTCACCGAGCCGGAGCATCCCTATATCGCCTCCTGGTGGCCGGCCGGTCATATGCTCGGCTACGAGCACGGCTTCGCGCACCAGGCCAAGGACTTCGTCGAGGCAGTGGCCTCGGGCGTCCAGCCCACCCCCTCGTTCGCGGACGGACTGCAGGTCCAGCAGGTGCTCGCGGCAGTCGAATCCAGTTCGGGCAGCGGAAGCGCCTGGACCACCGTCACCGACCAGCAGTAGGAGAAACCATGCCTCGCCCCGTCACCCTGTTCACCGGCCAGTGGGCCGACCTGCCCTTCGAAGAAGTGGCGAAGCTGGCCTCGGGATGGGGTTACGACGGCCTCGAGATCGCCTGCTGGGGCGACCACCTCGACCCGTGGCGCTGGGACGAGCCCGGCTACGTCGAGGGCAAGCTCGCGCTGCTCGAGAAGTACGACCTCAAGGTCTACGCGATCTCCAACCACCTCAAGGGCCAGGCCGTCTGCGACGACCCGATCGACCACCGGCACCGCGACATCCTCTCCGACCGGGTCTGGGGCGACGGCGACTCCGAGGGAGTGCGCCAGCGCGCCGCCGAGGAGATGAAGAACACGGCTCGTCTCGCCGCCAAGCTCGGGGTGAAGACAGTCATCGGCTTCACCGGCTCGTCGATCTGGAAGTACGTGGCCATGTTCCCGCCCGTGTCCCAGGAGGCCATCGACGCGGGGTACCAGGACTTCGCCGACCGCTGGAACCCGATCCTCGATGTCTTCGACGAGGTGGGTGTGCGCTTCGCTCACGAGGTCCACCCGAGCGAGATCGCCTACGACTACTACACGACGGTGCGCACTCTCGAGGCGATCGGACACCGCGAGGCGTTCGGGCTCAACTGGGACCCGTCGCACATGGTCTGGCAGGAGATCGACCCGGTCGGCTTCCTCTGGGACTTCAAGGACCGGATCTACCACGTGGACTGCAAGGACACCAAGATGCGCGCGAAGGACGGCCGCAGCGGCCGCCTCGGCTCGCACCTGGCCTGGGCCGACGGCCGCCGAGGCTGGGACTTCATCTCCACGGGACACGGCGACGTGCCGTGGGAGGCGTCGTTCCGCATGCTCAACCAGATCGGCTACGACGGCCCGATCTCGGTCGAGTGGGAGGACGCCGGAATGGACCGCTTGATCGGTGCTCCCGAGGCCCTCGAGTTCGTGCGCCGCCTCGCCTTCGATGCGCCCGATGCCGCCTTCGACGCGGCGTTCAGCACCAAGTAGGACGATACGGCGAGGTCGGAGTGGTGATGTCGGGGGATGCTCCCGTTGTGGGGCGGCACGGGAGCGCGAGCTCGAGTGAGACCACGCGCCGCTCGAACCTCTCCCTCGTGCTCTCCCTCGTGCACCACTCGGGCGCGCTGAGCCGCGCTGAGATCACCCGCATGACCGGGCTCAACCGGTCCACGATCGCGACCCTCGTCGCCCACCTCGGTGCACTCGGACTCGTCTACGAGACGCCGGCCAGCACCCCGGCCCAGATCGGCAGGCCGAGCCCGACCGTGCGGGCTACGTCATCCACGGCCGCCATCGCCGTCAACCCGGAGATCGACGCCGTCACGATCGGCCTCGTCGGCCTGGGCGGGGAGGTCATCCGCAAGATCCGGTACGAGACCCAGGAGCCGCCCTCGGCCAGGGAGGTCGCCAACATCACCGCTGCCATCGTCGAGGGCATGCGCACCGAACTCGAGCACGGCTACCGCATCGTCGGCATCGGCGTGGCTGTGCCCGGCCTGACCCGCGCGGAGGACGGCCTGGTCAGCTACGCGCCACGCCTCGGCTGGCGGGATGAGCCCATCGCCGCGATGATCGAGGAGGCGACCGGGTATCCGGTCAGCGCGGCGAACGACGCCTCGCTCGCGGCGGGTGCGGAGATGCTGTTCGGTGCGGGCAGGGGTTCGCACGATCTCATCTACCTGAGCGGCGGACCGAGCGGCATCGGCGGCGGTGTCGTCGGCAACGGGGTACTGCGGTCCGGCCGTAACGGTTACGCCGGGGAGCTCGGGCACACCCTCGTCAATTCGCTGGGCTCGCCCTGCCATTGTGGTGCCACCGGATGCCTCGAGACCGAGGTGTCGCTGGCCCGGCTGCAGGAGCTCGTCGGACTACCCGGCGCCGACGTCGACCACATCGAGGCGGCACTGAACGCGGGCGATCCGGCGGAGCTGCTGCCGGAGATCCACCGGCAGCTCGACTTCCTCGGAATCGCACTGCGCAATGCCGTCAATGTGTTCAACCCCGAGCGGGTGATCCTCGGAGGCTTCCTCGCGACACTGTTCTCGATCGCACCGGACCGCCTCATCGACCGGGTCGCATCGGAGTCGCTGCACGGTCCGGGTGAGGTCGTGCGCATCTCGCGTGCCGTGCTCGGTGCTGACATCCTGATGATCGGCGCGGCGGAGCTTGCGCTCTCGGGGGTGCTCGCCGACCCGCTCACGCTCGCCGTGGAGCCGGTCGCCTGACCGTCGCCCGATCCGCTGGTGCGATATATTGCCCTGCACCCGAAATACCGGGTGGACAACCCTGGGGAGGCGTGATCGCGTGGCCCGATTTCCCGTTGCCGCCCGTAGTTCCGGGCACGTCCGCGGCAACAACCTCGATGTTGTCCGTCGCCACAATCTCTCGATCGTCCTGGGAATCGTCCACTCCGAGGGTTCCGCTTCCCGCGCGGAACTCACCCGCCGTACCGGGCTCAATCGATCCACCGTCGCGGCGCTCGTCGGTGAGCTCGTGCAGCTCGGACTCGTCCTCGAGACCGAGCCCGACTCCACCAACCAGGTCGGCCGCCCGAGCCTGGTGATCGTGCCGAGCGACAGGCTCGTAGCGATCTCCGTCTACCCGGAGCTCGATGCGGTGACGATCGGACTCGTCGCCCTCGGGCACCGCGTGCTGCGCACCGTGCGGTACGACAACGTGCGGGTGCCGTCGGCGCGCGAGGTGGTCAACATCGTCGCGGCGATCGTGGCCGGGATGCGCGGCGAGCTCGACGAGCGCTTCCGGGTCGCGGGGATCGGGGTCGCGGTTCCCGGTCTCGTGGGTGTCTCGGACGGCGTGGTGAGTCTTGCGCCGCACCTCGACTGGCACAACGAGCCGCTCGCCGACATGCTGCACGAGGCGACCGGGTATCCCGTCTGGGCGGCCAACGACGCGACGGCAGGCGCGATCGCCGAGAGCCGGTTCGGTTCGGGACGCGACGTCGACGACCTCATCTACCTGAACGGCGGCGCGAGCGGGATCGGGGGCGGTGTCGTCTCGAGCGGCATCCTGCTCGGTGGCGCCTCGGGCTTCGCCGGTGAACTCGGCCACACCCTCGTCAACACCGTCGGGGAAGCCTGCCACTGCGGCGCAACCGGCTGCCTCGAGACCGAGGTGCGCCGTGCGCCGCTCCTCGATGCGCTGGGACTTGCGCCGGGCCAGGCCGCTCTGCTCGACGAGAGACTGCGCGAGGCCTGGGCCGCGGGGCCGTCGGCAGAGCTGGCCGAGCTCGTCGAGCGCCAGCTCGGCTTCCTGGCCGTCGCCCTCGGCGGCTTCACCAACCTGTTCAACCCTCAGCTCATCGTGCTCGGCGGCTTTCTCGGCAGCCTGCTCGAGGTCTCGGGGGACCGGCTCATCACCGACGTCCGGTCGCGCGCGATCATCGGGTCGCGCGACACGGTGCAGATCTCGAGGTCGACGTTCGGCGCCGACCTGCTCATGATCGGTGCGGCCGAGCTCGCGCTCGCCGAAGTGCTCGCCGATCCCGCGGGCTGAAAACTTCCACACGGAGGGAATTCTCGGCAGGGGGTGCCGGTTAGGTCCCGAGGGGAAGGGACCTTGTGACTACCGTTGTACACCCGGGGGATTCGCTCACCCCGCGCCAGAAGCTCGTCTATGTTCTCGTGCTCGGCGCGCTCACCGCGCTCGGTCCGTTCACGATCGACCTCTACCTGCCCGCGTTCCCCGTCCTGGAGGCCGACCTCGGGGTGACCTCGGCGGCGATCCAGCTCACCCTCACGGCGACCACCATCGGTTTCGCCCTGGGCCAGCTGTTCGTGGGCCCGTGGAGCGACAAGGTGGGCCGTCGCGTTCCCCTCATCGTTGCGACGAGTGTGCACATCATCGCCAGCTTCGGCGTCGCCCTCGCCCCCGACATCATCTGGGTGGGAGTGTTCCGCGTGCTGCAGGGCATCGGTGCGGCCGGTGGTGGCGTGGTGGCGATGGCGATGGTGCGGGATCTGTTCGGCGGACTCCCCCTCGTGCGGATGCTCTCCCGCCTCGCGCTGGTCAGCGGCCTCGCGCCGATCCTCGCTCCCCTGATCGGGTCGCAGCTGCTGCGCTTCATCGACTGGCGCGGCATCTTCTGGTTCCTCACCGTGTACGGGGTGCTCGTCATCCTCGCCGCCATGTTCTTCCTCGTCGAGACGCTGCCCAACGCGCGTCGGGCCGACAAGGGCCACAGCACGGCCCGCGAGCGCTACCGTGCCCTGTTCAGCGACCGGGTGTTCATCGGGGTCACGATCATCGCCGGCATGACCTTCTCCGGGCTATTCGCCTACCTGTCCGCGTCGCCGTTCCTGTTCCAGGACTTCTTCGGTCTCGACGCCCAACAGTACGGTTTTCTCTTCGCGGTGAACTCGCTCGGGGTCGTCGCCGGTGTGCAGATCAGCTCACGCCTCGCGCGCATCGTCGGACCGCAGTGGATCCTCCTGGGGGCCGTGACCGGCATGCTCGTCTCGGCGCTCGTCATCGTCGGGGTCAATCTCGCGGGTGGCGGACTCGTCGGGGTGCTCATCCCCCTGTGGTTCTTCATCCTCTCGTGCGGATTCGCCTTCCCCTGCCAGCAGGTGCTCGCGCTCGCCGGGCACGGTGGGGAAGCGGCGACCGCCGCATCGCTGATGGGCGCCGTGAACTTCGGCCTCGCCGGCCTAATCTCGCCCATCGTCGGACTGCTCGGCATCCACGTTGTAGCGATGGGCGGGGTGATCGTGGCGACGTCGATCATTTCCCTGCTGTCGATGTGGCTTCTGGTGCGACCGCGAACTGTACCCGCTCTGGCCCGCTGACCCTTCGGGAGTATTCGTCGGGTCCTGCATCCCCTATCCTTATCCACAGCGCACCCCCACTACGGGGGGTGCCGAGGGTGCTGAGGGGGCGCGGTGTCGCAGGTCTTTCCGACGAGCCTCGCCGTCACGAGCACCAACTCCGCCTTCGCCCGCGGCTCCTTCTGGTTCGGGATCGTGTGCCTCAGCGCGACATTCCTCGTGATCCTGCTGATCGTGCCGTCCCTTCCGGGAACAGGAGCGTACGCGGCCTTCCCCGCCCTGCTCCTCATGGTGGCGGGGGCCGTGGTACTGGTGCGCATGCGGCGACGTGTGCCTGTACTCATCGGAGCGGTGGCCGTGCTCGAGCTGCTGTCCATGGCCTGGTACACCCACACGGTCATGAGCTACCAGGAGCAGGACGCCCCGTCGGACAACCTGCTGCTGACCCTGCCGGTGATTGCCCTGACCATGTTCGGGGTCACGGCGTCGCGGGTGATCCGCGGACTCGTCGGCTGCGTCATCGCCTATGCCGTGGCGCAGGGGATCGTGGTCGTGGCGGCGGTCGGCTTCGGTCACCCGGTCGCGTTCGACGTCGGGGCGACATCCATCTTCTTCGTCATCGTGCTCACGCTCGGGCTGCTCGGCCGGGCGCGTCGGATGGCGCGGTCCATCGAGCCGCAGATCCTGCGCGCCGACGAGGTCGACTCGGCGGCACTCACGCGTGAGCTTGCGGAGAGCAGGGCATCCGCTCTGGTGCACGACACGATCCTCAACGAGCTCGCCGTCGTCGCGACGCGCGAGCCCGGCCCGCTGCCGAAGCGCGCCCGCGACCGGATCGCCGCGAGCATCGCCGAGCTGCGAGAGGATGCGCCGGTGGCCGGGGTCGAGGGCAGGGCGGTGGATGGCGCCCTCGCGGCGGCGATCGAGCACGCGCGGTCCTCGGGACTCGAGGTGACCCTCGCCGGCCAGTTCGGCACCGAGGTGCTGCTCGACGACGACACGGCGACGGCGCTCGGTCTCGCGGTGCGCCAGTGCCTGGGCAATGTCGCCGCCCACGCCGGAACGGGATCCGCCGAGGTCGCGGTCATCGCGGCCGACTCCACGCTCACCGTGATGGTCATCGACTCGGGCGTCGGCTTCATCGAGGAACAGGTCGGACGGGATCGGCTCGGCCTGCGCAATTCGGTGCGGCGCCGCATCGAGGATGTCGGCGGCACCGTGCAGCTCTGGACGACCCCCGGCGTCGGCACGTCGGTCTCGATCACGGTGCCCCTGCGATGACCGAGCGGACCCCGCAGGAACTCGACCCGCTCGGTGGAATCACCGCGCGGCTCGTGGTGATCGCCGCGGGGATCTTCGCGGTGGTCGCGGCGGTCGTCATGTCCATCGTGGGCGCATCGCAGATCTCATCCGTTCCGCTCGCCATCGCCGCGATCCTGGTCCTGGTTGCGACGGTCGTCGCTTTCGTTCGAGCGACCAGCGCGTTCCGCCCGCCGCTCGGCCTCGGTACCCACTTCCTCGTCTTCGGTGGCAGCCTGCTCGCGGTGCTGCTGAATGCGCTGAGCCAGTGGGGCACGAACACCTACGTGCGCGACGACTGGGGTCCCGTCGCGATGGCCATCGTCATTTTCTCGCTCGGGTCGTACCGCGCCTGGCCGGAGCTGCTCGGCAGCGCCGTGGTGTCTGCGGTGGCGCTCGCCGCTCTGGCGATCGCCGAATCGGGCAGTCTCACCACACCGGTGCCCCTGGGTGTCTACGCCCTCGCGGCGGCGACCCCGGTGCTCGCGAGCGGTGTCGCCGCTGCCGCGTTCAGCGCCACCCTCGTCGAGATCCTGACGGCCTGGCGCGCGGAGCTCGGCGCAGGGAAGCCGACGACTCCCGCGCGCACCACCGCGGTGCTCGCCGACGCGGCCGCCCTCAGCCACCTCGGCTACCTGCACGGCGAGGTCATCCCGTTCCTCGAGTCGATCGCGGAGGTCGGCGAGGTCGGCGAACGGGACGGGCCGCGGGCGCGCGCTCTCTCGGCCGAGCTGCGCGCGCTGATGGTGCTCGATGCCGAGCAGAGCTGGGCGGAGGAGCTCGTCGACGACCTCGACGACCCCGCTCACCTGGCCGCCCGACTGAGTCCCGGCCAGCGCGGCAGCCTGCGGGCCCTGGTCGCGCACCTGCGGGGAGCCGAGAGCGGGCGGGACATCCGACTCGTGCTCCGGGCAGACGGCTCGGGAACGCTCACCGCGCGTCTCGCGCCCGGCAGCAACCCGAGGGTGCGGCTCGCTCCGTTCGTCGCGGTGGTGCGCGGCATCTTCGCCTCTGCTGACGGAGATTTCTCAGGCACGGGCTTCACTCTGCGCTTCACTCTGTAACGTAGACGGATGCCGGACGACGCGACACCCCAGGACCAGGCGGGCGTCCATGCGCCCGAGGCGGCCGACACCGCCCGAATCTCCCGCTTCTGGCCGATCGTGAGCGGCTCAGCCGCCGTCGGCACGGCCGTCCTGCTCGGTGTCATCATCCTCATCCGTGGCAACCTCCCCTTCGAGGCCGACGCCGAGTGGATGGAAGAGATCATCGAGCACCGCAATCCGGTGCTCGAGTGGGCCTCCTACGTGATGAACTTCATCGGCGGCGGCTGGTTCGCGATCTTCGTGGTGCCGCTGGGTGGGGCGTTGGTCTTCGTGCTGTTGAAACGCTACTGGGCAGCCCTCTATCTCGCGCTGGCGATGGCCGTGTCCGCCGGTGTCGTCCAACTGCTCAAGGGCCTCTACGACCGTCCGCGGCCCGAGGACATCCTCGTGGTCACCGACGCGGGCTCCTTCCCCTCCGGGCACACGGCGAACGCCGCCACGCTGGCGGTCGTCGTCGGTGTGCTGTTCTGGCGCACCTGGGTCTGGGCCGCCGGCGCGATCTATGTCGTGGCGATGGCGCTCAGCCGCACCTACCTCGGCGCGCACTGGTTCTCCGACACGATCGGCGGCCTGCTGCTCGGCGCCGCCGTCGCCCTGATCGTCTGGGCGCCGTTCGCGCACAGATTGCGTGTAGAGAGTCCGCCCGCGGCGCGCTAGCGTCGAGACATGAGAATCCTGCTCGTCGGCGCCGGTGGCGTCGGCAACGCGATCGCCAAGATCGCCGCCCGTCGTACCTTCTTCGAGACGATCGTCGTGAGCGATTACGACCTCGCTCGGGCCGAGGCGACCATCGCCTGGATCGAAGCGAAGCACGGGCCGCAGGGCGATCGGTTCCTGGCCGCGCAGATCGATGCCTCGAATCCGGATGACGTCACCCGCGTAGCCCTCGAGAACCGCGTCAGCCACGTGATGAACGCCGTCGAGCCCAAGTTCGTGCCGACGATCTTCGCGGGCGCGCTCGCCGCGGGCGCCGACTACCTCGACATGGCGATGAGCCTGAGCGAGCCGCATCCCACCGACCCGCACACCGAGACCGGGGTGAAGCTCGGTGACGACCAGTTCGCGCAGGCGCCCGACTGGGAGACCGCGGGTCGCCTCGCGCTCGTGGGCATGGGCGTCGAGCCCGGACTGAGCGACGTCTTCGCGCGCTACGCCGCCGACCACCTGTTCAGCGAGATCGACGAGCTCGGCACCCGTGACGGCGCGAACCTCGTGGTGCGCGACGAGGCCGGCAACGAGATCTTCGCGCCATCCTTCTCGATCTGGACGACCATCGAGGAGTGTCTCAACCCGCCCGTCGTGTGGGAGAAGGAGCGCGGCTGGTTCACCACCGCGCCGTTCTCGGAGCCCGAGATCTTCCACTTCCCCGAGGGGATCGGCCCGGTCGAGTGCGTCAACGTGGAGCACGAGGAGGTGCTGCTCATGCCGCGCTGGGTCGACGCCAAGCGCGTGACCTTCAAGTACGGGCTCGGCGACGAGTTCATCGGCATCCTCAAGACGCTCAACCAGCTCGGCCTCGACAGGACGGAGCCGGTGCGCGTGCGCTCCGCCGACGGCCCCGTGATGGTCGCGCCGCGCGATGTCGTGGCGGCCGGCCTGCCCGACCCCGCGACGCTCGGACCGCGGATGACCGGCAAGACCTGTGCCGGCCTCTGGGTGACCGGGCTCGGCAAGGACGGCAATCCGCGCGAGGTCTACCTGTACCACGTGAGCGACAACGAGTGGACGATGGCCGAGTACGAGAGCCAGTGCGTGGTCTGGCAGACCGCTCTCAACCCGGTGGTCGCGCTCGAACTGCTCGCCGCAGGAACCTGGACCGGGCGCGGCGTGCTCGGACCGGAGGCCTTCGACGCCGAGCCGTTCCTCGAGCTGATGGCGCGCCCCGAGGCGGACGGCGGCTACGGCCAGGCCTGGGGCCTCGAGGACCGCCTCAACGAAAGCTGATCGAGCACGGTGACCGAGATCCGCCCCTACCGCCCCGCCGACTTCGATGACGTCACCCGCGTCTGCCTGCTGACGGGGCACGCGGGCGAGGACGCGACGGGTCGCTTCGACAACGACGACCTCGTTCCCGACATCTTCGTGCGGCCGTACGTCACCCTGCTGCCCGAGTGGGCCTGGGTGGTGGATGACGGTGAGCGTGCCGTCGGCTACATCGTGGCCGCGCCCGACACCCGCGAGTTCGTGCGCCGCTACCGCGAGGCGTGGCTGCCGGGATTCGCGGCGAAGTACTCGCGCGCAGACCCTCCCGTGACCCGGGACGAGCAGATGCGTCACCTCGGCTTCTGGCCCGAGCGCATGCTCATCGACGAGCTGGACGAGTTCCCCGCCCACCTGCACATCGACCTGCTGCCCGAAGCCCAGGGCACGGGAATGGGACGGCGCCTGATCGAGACCCTGCGCGACGCGCTGCGGGAGGCGGGCATCCCGGGCCTGCACCTGTCGATGGACGGCGACAACGATCGCGCGCGCCGTTTCTACGACCGGCTGGGATTCTTCGACCTGCCCTCGAGCAATGCGGACAACCCCCTGCTCGGCATCCGGCCGTAGCGCCTAGGGTGGAGGAACGAGACAGCAACGACGCTGAGGAGTTCCATGGACAAGTTCGTCGCGACCGCCGCAGAGGCCGTCGCCCAGATCCCGACCGGTGCGACGCTCGCCGTCGGCGGGTTCGGCCTGAGCGGGGTGCCGGTCACCCTGATCCGGGCCCTCATCGCGCAGGGAGCGACCGATCTCGAGGTGGTGTCGAACAACTGCGGCGTCGACGGCTGGGGCCTCGGAGAGCTGCTCGAGGCCGGGCGCATCCGGCGCATCATCGCCTCCTACATCGGTGAGAACAAGGAGTTCGCGCGCCAGTACCTGGGCGGCGAGATCGAGGTCGAACTGACTCCGCAGGGCACGCTCGCCGAGCGCCTGCGCGCGGGCGGCGTCGGCATTCCCGCCTTCTTCACCGCGACCGGGGTTGGCACCGCCGTCTCCGAGGGCGGCCTGCCGTGGCGCTACGGCTCCGACGGCTCCGTCGCGATCACCTCCCCCTCGAAGGACGTGCGCGAATTCGACTCGCTGGGGGAGCCCCGCGGTTACGTGCTCGAGCAGGCCATCCGCGCCGACTTCGCGCTCGTGCGCGCCGCCCGCGGCGACCGCCATGGCAATCTCGTGTTCGAGAAGTCCACCCGCAACTTCAACCCGCTCGCGGCGATGGCGGGCAGGATGACGATCGCCGAGGTGGATGAGCTGGTCGAACCGGGCGAGCTCGACCCCGACCACATCCACCTGCCGGGCATCTACGTCGACAGCGTCGTCGAGCTCACCGCCGAGCAGTCGACCGAGCTGCCCATCGAGCGGACCACCGTGCGCGAGAGGAAGGCGAGCTGATGGCCCTCACGAGAGACGAGATGGCGGCCCGCGCGGCACGCGAGCTCCGCGATGGCACCTACGTGAACCTCGGGATCGGCCTGCCGACCCTCATCCCGAACCATCTGGACCCTGCGATCACCGTGGTGCTGCACTCCGAGAACGGCATTCTCGGTGTCGGCCCGTACCCCTGGGCGGGCGAGGAGGACCCCAAGCTGATCAACGCGGGCAAGGAGACGGTGACCGTGCTGCCCGGGTCGTCGTACTTCGACTCGGCGACGAGCTTCGGCATGATCCGCGGCGGCCGTATCGCGACGGCGATCCTCGGGGCGATGCAGGTGTCGACCTCGGGCGACATCGCCAACTGGGCCGTTCCGGGCAAGCTCATCAAGGGCATGGGCGGCGCCATGGACCTGGTGAACGGCGCCGAGCGGGTCATCGTCCTGATGGAGCACACGGCCAGGGACGGCGGCGCGAAGATCGTGAGCGAGTGCACGCTTCCGCTCACCGGGATCCGCTGTGTCGACCGCATCATCACCGACCTTGCCGTGATCGACGTGACCGAGGACGGCCTCGTGCTGCGCGAGCTCGCCCCCGGTGTCAGCGTCGCCGACGTGCTCGCCGCGACCGAGGCGCCGCTTCGGATCGACCCGGCTCTGGCCTGATCGCCCGTCGCTAAACTGGCTGCATGACGGATGCAGCAGCACAGGTCGAAGCAGCGCGAAAAGCACTCGCCGAGGCGGAGGCGGCGCTCGCCGCAGAAGCGGCCGCCGCGCAGGTCGAGCCTGCCGACGTCACGCCGCGCGCGGGCGAGGCGACGGCCAGCGCACCCGGCCCCCTCGCCGAGGCAGACGTGTTGCGCATCCAGGCCGGCTACGCCTTCGACGGCCCTGCCCTCGAGATGGGCGCGCTCGTGAACGGCGATGCGCGACCGGACGTGCCGATCCGCATCCCGCTCGCCATGATGAACCGACACGGACTCGTCGCCGGCGCGACCGGAACCGGCAAGACCAAGACCCTGCAGGTGCTCGCCGAACAGCTCGCCGCGGCCGGCGTGCCGGTCTTCGCCGCCGACATCAAGGGCGACCTCAGCGGAATCGCGAGTGCGGGGGAGTCCAGCCCGAAGCTGCTCGAGCGCACGCAGGGCATCGGCCAGGACTGGTCTCCCGAGGCGACCCCCACCGAGTACTACACCCTGGGTGGACTCGGCACCGGCATCCCGATCCGTGCGACGGTCTCGAGCTTCGGCTCGCTGCTGCTCGCCAAGGTGCTCGGCCTCAACGACACCCAGGAGTCGAGCCTCGGCCTCGTCTTCCACTACGCCGACAAGGCGGGACTCCCGCTGCTCGACCTCACCGACCTGCGCGCCGTGCTGAGCTTCCTCACCAGCTCCGAGGGCAAGGCCGAGCTGAAGGAGCTGGGCGGGCTCTCGAGTGCGACGGCCGGCGTCATCCTGCGCGAACTGATCACCTTCGCCGACCAGGGCGCCGACGTGTTCTTCGGCGAGCCGGAGATCGACACCTCGCTGTTCCTGCGCACCGCCGCCGACGGCCGCGGTATCGTGAGCCTGCTCGAGATCCCGGGGGTTCAGGACAAGCCCGCGCTGTTCTCGACCTTCCTCATGTGGCTGCTCGCCGACCTGTTCAACGACCTGCCCGAGGTCGGTGACATCGACAAGCCCAAGCTGGTCTTCTTCTTCGACGAGGCGCACCTGCTCTTCAAGAACGCCTCGAAGGACTTCATCGAATCGATCACCCAGACGGTGCGCCTCATCCGCTCGAAGGGCGTCGGCATCGTGTTCGTCACCCAGACGCCCAAGGACGTTCCGACCGACGTTCTCTCCCAGATCGGGTCGCGTGTGCAGCACCAGCTGCGAGCGCACACTCCGGATGACGCCCGCGCCCTCAAGTCCACCGTCTCGACCTACCCCACCTCGGGTTACGCGCTCGGTGAGGTGCTCACCTCCCTCGCGACCGGTGAGGCGATCATCACCGTCATGAACGAGAAGGGCGCCCCGACCCCGGTCGCGTGGACGCGCCTGCGCGCTCCCCGCGGATCGATGGCGCCGACCCCGCACGACGTGATGGCCGCGACCGTCGCGGCGTCCCCGCTCTCCGCCCAGTACGGCGAGGTCGTCGATCGCGAGTCGGCGCGCGAGATCCTCGCCGTCAAGATGAACGCCGCGGCGGAGGCCGACGCCTCGGCCGTAGCCGCCGTGGAGGCCGAGAAGGCCGCTGCTGCTGCGGCGAAGGCGGCCGCAGCCAACCAGAAGGCCAGCGCGAAGGCGTCGGCGGACATGGAGCGTGCCAAGCGCGAGTGGGAGAAGGCGTCATCCCGGCCGAAGACGACCTCACGCACCACGACCCGCAAGCAGCCGAACGTGATCGAGGATGTGCTCGGCTCCCGCACCGGCCAGACCGTGGTGCGCGAGGTGTTGCGGGGGATCTTCGGAACGCTGAAGCGCCGCTGAGCGGCGCTCAGACCAGCAGCGTGACCAGCCAGATGACCGCGCCGCCGATCACGACGGCGATGCTGAACGCCGCTGCCGCGAGCACCGGGTGGCGCTCGAACCAGTAGAGCAGGCTGCGGTACTCCTGCAGCAGTTCGCCCGGGGTCAGGGACTCGGCCGACTCCGTGATGGGCACGTCGAGGATCTCGGCGACGCGCCTCATGTCGTGCTCCGACCAGAACTGGCCGCGCATCCTCACCAACTGGGTGTTGTCGAGTCCGCAGACGAAGAGTTGCGGAACCGTCTCCGTGCCGCCGTGGAAGGTCTGCACCAGCAGGATCGAGTCGACGTCGGATGCGGGGTGGTAGGTGCGCTTGCCGAAGAAGCCGCGCTCCGCGATGCCGGTCGGGGAGACCCAGACGCCCACGGCGAAGAACGACCAGGACGCGATGGCGAACGCGAGACTCGCGAGGATCTGCGTGGCGAGCACTACCGGCCACGGACCGTTCGGGATGGTGATCCAGTAGAGCACGCCGGTCACCGGCAGCAGGAATGCGAGGGTAGCGACCAGCGACTGCCGGAAGAGTGAGCGGTGGGGGCGCAGGCGCACGGCATCGACAGGCAGGCGCCGCGAGGCGTCTTCTGGCTGGTGCACCGGTCGTTCCACTGTGATCCCCCGCGAGAACACTACCGAGAGAATTCGCGCCGTGGGCGGCTCGGCCCCAAGAAAGTCAGTTCGCGTTCTCCTGGTTGGTGGCCTTGAGGGCGACGCCCGTGCAGCCCGCGTCCTCCCAGTGCCAGTCGGCGCCCACGCCCGGGTTGCCGCCCATCGCGATACCCCAGGCGGCCTTCTCCTTCTCGGGCAGGTCTCGCCAGGCGGAGTTGACGTCCACGTCGATCAGGCCGGCACCGTAGATGTACTCGAAGCCCTTGTCGGCCATGCATTCCCGCGCCACCTCGCCCTGCTTCAGGCCGATGAGGTACTGCGTTCGCCAGTCCTCAGTGGCATCGGCCGGGATGTCGGCCTCGGTCGGGGCCACCCAGTTCTCCACGGTGATGGCTTCGTCATCGGAGAGTCCGGGCTCCGGGGAGACCACGCCGGCCGGACCCAGGAGCGAGCCCTCCTCGCTCTCCGAGTTGGCCAGCGCGATCGCCTGGAGCGACGTGCCCGCCGCGACGGCGAAGGAGATTCCCGTGACCGCCGCCCCGAGTCCGCCGATCGACATCAGGACGAGTGCGAGTGTGCGCTTCATGCGTGAACTCCGTTCGGGGCGAAGGCGTCGGTGACGACCGGGGCGGGGTGAGGCGCTTGGCTGCGAGTCGGCCACCACCACAGTGCGGCGCCGACGAGGAGCAGTGCCACGCTCACGTCGAGGGCGAGGAGCAGCAGGTCCCAGCTCGGCAGGTTGAAGGTGAGCATCATGATCGTCACGCTCGTCGAGATGAGGGCGTACGTGCCGAGGTGGAGGAGCGCGATGGCCGGGACGATCAGCCAGAGGGCGCCGATGAACCGCGTGCGGCGTCTAACGAGCAAGGCGAGCCCGAGCGTCGCGAGCACGGTGAAGGCGATCACGCCGTTGGCCGTGTCCGACCAGGGCGAGATCGCTCCCTCGAGTACACGCTGTCCGACACGGGAGAGCACTGCGACACCCCAGCCGACGATCAGGAGGGCGACCGCAGCTACCAGGAACAGGGCGGCCGAGTTGACGCGGCGACGGCGGCCGGCAGCCGGGTCGAGGGCGTCGTTGCGTCGTAACTGCATGCGGCGCCAGCCCAGATCGGAGAAGATCCCGCGCACTGTACGGGAGGCGATGTCACGCGAGAGGCGGCCGTCGGGCATGCCCTCGCTCCGGGCCCAGGCCGTGTGCTCGTGGATGTCGGAAGCCAGCTCGTCGCGGCGTTCCTTGGTGACCGTCTCGGGCAGGTCGCGGGAGTACCAGGCGGCCCAGCGATAGACGAGGGCGCTCATGCGATGCTCGTCACGATTGAGGTGACTGCCGTGTTCGCGGCGATCACTCGCGACGGAGCCGCGGCCGCGACGGCCCGGCTGAGCGCGGTGGCCCCCTCGGCGGTGACCTCGTAAAGCCGCCTACGCGGCCGCCCCTCGGCTTCGGCCGTGGCCGGATCCTCCCACGATGAGGACAGGAGTCCGCTGTCCGTCATCCGCCCCAGCGCCTTGTACAGGGTGCCGTGGGCGGTGAGGGATTCGCCGGACTCGCTGATGCTGCGAGCGAGGGAGAACCCGTAGAACCTGCCGTCCCGCGCCTGGATGGCGGAGCCGTGTTCGAGGATGGCGACTTCGAGGGGAAAGAGGGAACCGGGTTTGCGTCTGGGCATGCGGCAACTATAGGAAGATAGGTGCCTTTAAGCAAGAGCGGAGCGAATAATGCGCGTCGGGGCGCGGAGATCGGGGGATTCGAACCCCGGCTGTGGGTTCGGTGCGTGCACCCAACTGTCTGAATCTGTGGCGGAGAATGGGGGATTCGAACCCCGGCTGGTGGGTGCAGTGCGGCACCCAACCGTTTGAAGCTGTGGCGGAGAATGGGGGATTCGAACCCCCGAGGGCTTGCACCCAACCAACTTTCCAAGCTGGCGCCATAGGCCACTAGGCGAATTCTCCTGGCAGTGAATGCCCCGGGAAGGGCATTGACCTCAAGAAATCATACCGGTATCTCTGGGCGCCTTCCGCCCACGGTGATCGGGTACCATGTAATCCGGCTCCCCGCGTGGCGCCATCCAGGCCAACTCCCCCAGGACGGAAACGTAGCAAGGGTAACCGGGCTCTGGCGGGTGCGCGGGGAGTCTTTAGTTTTTCGGGCAAGGGCTGCGCGCGCCCGATTCGCACTGTGCACGATTTCTGCCGCTAAGGAGCGCGAGCGGCCCACCGCGGCTCCGGCGCTTGTGTGCTCCGGGTTCGTGAGGAGAGATCGGCCGGTGACGGTCGGAGTCCTCACGAAGGGCAATCGGCGCCGAAACTCCTCACGGGACGCGCCGCTACGCAGAGGATTCCGTGTGAGGCGGCAGAACCTCCTGCTGGAGTGCGCACGGTGACATGGCCGGGCGCCGCGACATCCCGAACCAGCCGAACCGCTCACCCCTTGCGCTCAGGTCGCACCCATAGGGTTGTCACGTGGCTCGCAGCATCTACATCACGTCAGCCGAGGGACACTCGGGCAAATCATCGATCGCACTGGGAGTCCTCGACACCCTGAGCCATGAGGTGCAACGCGTGGGCGTCTTCCGCCCCATCGCGCGCTCCATCTCCGAGCGCGACTACGTGCTCGAGCTGCTGCTCGCCCACGATGGCGTCGAGCTCGACTACGACGAGTGCGTCGGCGTGACCTACGACGACGTGCACAACGACCCCGACGCGGCTCTCGCGAAGATCGTCGAGCGCTACAAGAGCGTCGAGTCCAAGTGTGACGCCGTGGTGATCGTCGGCAGCGACTACACCGACGTCGGCAGTCCCACCGAGCTGAGCTTCAACGCGCGCATCGCCGCCAACCTCGGCGCCCCTGTGCTGCTGGTGCTGACCGGCCGCGCCATGGACGAATCCCGCGGACGCACCCCCGACGAGATGCGCCAGATCGCCGAGCTGAGCGTTCCCGAGCTGCTCGCGGCACACGCGAGTGTGCTGGCCGTGGTGGTCAACCGCGCCGATTCCGACGAGCTCGAGCCGATCCGCTCCTCCATCGCTTCGGTGACGGATGTCCCGGCCTGGGCCATCCCCGAGGACCCGTTCCTCGTCGCCCCCACCGTCCACGGCATCATGGCCGCGGTCGACGGCGAGCTGCTCCAGGGGGATCCCGAGCTGCTCAATCGTGAGGCGATGGGCGTGGTCATCGCGGCGATGTCGATGGAGAACGTGCTGCCCCGCCTGATCGAGGGCGGCATTGTCGTCATCCCGGCAGATCGCAGCGAGATGCTGCTGGCCGCACTCACCGCGCACGCGTCGGAGACGTTCCCGTCGCTGGCCGCGATCGTGCTGAACGGCGGGTTCGACCTCTCACCGACCATCACCCGGCTGATCGCGGGGCTCGACAAGAGCCTGCCCCTCATCACGACCGAGCTCGGCACCTACCCCACGGCCCAGCGCATCACCCAGACCCGCGGCCGCCTCGCCGCCGACTCGCAGCGCAAGCTCGACACGGCCCTCGCGCTGTTCGAGACCCACGTCGAGAAGCAGGTGCTTCTGGATGCGCTCAGTCTCAGCAAGTCCGGCGCCGTCACCCCGTTGATGTTCGAGTACGGCCTGATCGAGCGTGCACGGGCGGACATCAAGCACATCGTGCTGCCCGAGGGCAACGACGACCGCATCCTGCGCGCGGCCGGCACGCTGCTCAGTCGCGGAGTCGCGAAGCTCACGATCCTCGGCGAGGAGTCGGAGGTGCGTGCGCGTGCGGCTGGACTCGGGGTCGACATCGCGGGAGCCGCCATCCTGAGCCCCACCGACGAGGAGCACCGCCAGCGCTTCGCTGAGGAATACGCGCGAGTGCGTGCGCACAAGGGCATGACCGTCGAGACGGCTCGGGATGTGGTCACCGACGTCTCGTACTTCGGAACCATGATGGTTCACCTCGGCCTGGCCGACGGCATGGTCTCGGGTGCCGCTCACACCACGGCGCACACCATCAAGCCGGGGTTCGAGGTCATCAAGACGCTCGACGGGGTCTCCGTCGTCTCGAGTGTGTTCTTTATGGCGCTCGCCGATCGTGTGCTCGTCTACGGCGACTGCGCCGTTGTGCCCGACCCGACCAGCGAGCAGCTGGCCGACATCGCCATCTCCTCCGCGGGCACCGCCGACCAGTTCGGCATCGACCCGCGCGTGGCGATGCTCTCCTACTCGACCGGCGAATCGGGATCCGGCGCCGACGTGGAGAAGGTGCGCGCGGCCACGGCATTCGTGCACGAGCGCCGCCCCGACATCGTGGTCGACGGTCCGATCCAGTACGACGCGGCGGCGGATGCGGCGGTCGGTGCCTCCAAGATGCCGGGATCGCAGGTCGCCGGCCGCGCGACGGTCTTCATCTTCCCCGACCTCAATACCGGCAACAACACCTACAAGGCGGTGCAGCGCAGCGCGGGTGCCGTGGCCGTCGGCCCCGTCCTCCAGGGCCTTCGCAAGCCGATCAACGACCTCTCGAGGGGAGCGCTTGTGCGTGACATCGTCAACACTGTCGCCATCACCGCGATCCAGGCGCAGCGCGCCCCGGTGATCGAGCCTGCCGAGATCAGGTCGAGCGACGCCGAGACGACGGGGGCGGCCCAGTGACCCAGGTCTTCGTCGTCAATTCCGGCTCGA
>Ga0247736_10000107_pt1 | contig 32192 bp, 19 predicted proteins | sample UWRJL193509B2_FD_180935 | JGI IMG/M metagenome (GOLD analysis project Ga0247736, IMG submission 180935) | Plant litter microbial communities from Arlington Agricultural Research Station in Wisconsin, United States - UWRJ-L193-509B-2 | ecosystem: Environmental > Terrestrial > Plant litter >...
TCTTTTGAAAAAAAAAAAAAAAACAATTAGACTTAAATAATCCTTTAGTTATTATTTATTTAAGTTTATTTATATAAACAATTAAAATTTAATTCATAGATTTAACTTATAAATTTTTAGAGTTAAAAAGTTATCGTTTCTTCCCTGCATCTTCTCTTCTCTGCTTTCTGTCTGCAAAGCAGAAAGCAGTCAGGAAGAAAGGAAGACAGAAAGATAAACAAGTATTTGTTTTATTGAATTCTAAACCTTTATTATTTATATTGAATACCCTCCACTAAAATAAATAAATAAATAAATAAATAACTAAATAAATGACTAGTTTTATTTATTAGTGGAAGACAGAAAGATCAGTAGGTAAATAATTAAAAATTAAATTAAGTAGGGGAAATATGATAATGGTTAATCGGTTATATTTGCAATATAATGATGATAGTTCGAATCTATCTTTCTCCAATAAAAAAATAATTAAATTTATAATTGAAAAATAAATAAAAATTTTTTTAATAAAGCTGAAATAGTTTAATTGGTTAAAACATACCATTCATGACGGTATAATATAGGTTCAATTCCTTTTTTCGGCATAAAAAAATTATATTTATAAATAAAGAAAAGAGAAAAAGGAATAATCGTCATTGGTAAGATAACACGATTGCTAATCGTTTGGGTTAATTCCCTTAAGCGTTCGACTCGCTTTTATTCCGAATTAATATTCAAACTTCCTTTCTGCAGATAAGAGGAAGAAATAAATATTAGAATTTAAATAAGGTCACATTAGTTTAATTGGTAGAACATAGCTTTGTGGATGCTATAGAAAGAGTTCAAATCTCTTATGTGGCCCTTTAATTTATAAATTTATATTTAATCTTAATTTAAGATAAATATAAATTGAGTTAAGTACAGATGGTTCTGTAGTAGACCTGCAAAGTCTTTCTTAATAGGTTCAATTCCTTCTTAACTCTTTACCTTTATTTTTAAATAGGTAAAGTATTTATATCCTGCCTTTTAATACAAATTAATAAGGTCACTGTTTCTAGGTTAAACCTATTTTTATATTAATAAGAATATTATTAATATAAAAAGTAAAAGTTTATTTAAATATAATATAATATTAAAATGAATATTTATTATATTTATAACTAACAAAATAATTAAAATTTAATTTATGACATTTTCTGTAATTTTAACAAATTTATTAGCTATAGGTGCTTTAATATCAGGTGTATTTTCAATAACAGCTAAAAATCCAATTATTTCAATTATCTTTTTAATAGGTACTTTTGTACAAGCAGCAGGTTATTTAATATTAATAGGTATAAATTTTATAGGTTTATCTTATATTATAGTTTATGTAGGTGCAATAGCAGTATTATTTTTATTTGTAATAATGATGATTAATATTAAAATAACTGAAATAAGTGATACTGGAAGTCAATATACTAAAAATTTACCTTTAGCAATAGCAATAGGTTCTTTATTTTTATTTATAATCTATACAGTAATACCTTTTAATTTTTATAATGAACCTATATTATATAATATATTAAATAATATAATTACAATAAATGATTATTATAATAATACATTTATATTAGGTAATGGTGCTTTCGCAGATAGTTTATATAAAGATTTTATCTCTTTAACTGATATTAATAATATTATTAATACTTATAATATCAGCATTAATTCAGATGTTTTATTTACATCTTTCTTACAAATACAATCTTTAGGTCATAATTTATATATTGAAGGTGCTATATTATTAATAATATTAAGTTTTATCTTATTATTATCTATGTTTGCTATTATTATTATAACTAAAAATAATAATAATTAATTCTTTATTACACTACCCCTTTATTCCATAATTAACATCTTTTGCTTAATTGGTTAAAGTATCTGCCTTCGAAGCTGATTTATACTGGTTCGAATCCAGTAAGATGTTATAATTAATTATTAAAATTAATTATAATTAAAAAATTTTGTTTTTTAATTAAAAATAAAGCCCGAATAGTTTAATTGGTTAAAATGGCTTACTTGTAATAAGTTGTTAGCGGTTCGATTCCGTTTTTGGGCATAAAAATAAATTATATTATGAGTTGTAGTTTAATTGGAAAAACACCATTTTTTGGTAATGGCTTATATCAGTTCGAGTCTGGTCAACTCAGTTTTATTTACCCTCTTATATCTTCTCTTCCTGCTTTGTAGAGAAGGTAGGAAGAGAAGAGTAGGGTTAAAACTTTTAATATAATATATTAAATCTTAATATCTTTATTGTTAATTAAACAAATTAAACAAATTTAACTAATTTAACTTATCTTCCTTCCTGCTTTCTGCTTTTCTGCCTTTCTGCTTTCGCAGACTGCAGAAAGGTAGAGAGAAGGGGGAAGATATCTATTTAAACTACATATAATAAAGTAGATACAGTAGTATGTAATGTATCTAATATAATATTTGGTATAATACCAAATATAACAGTAGGTATTAATAAAGTTATTAATAATATAAATTCTCTTCTATTTAAATCTTTAACAGGAGGTAAATAAGGAGATTTATTACCATAAGATAATCTATTATATAAAAATAAAGAATAACATGCAGATAAGACAATACCTGTTGCACCTAAAGATGCTATAATAGGATTTTGTTGCCATATACCAATTAAAGATAATTGTTCACCTAAGAAATTTAGAGATAAAGGTATTCCAGTATTACATAAAGTAAATATAAAGAATAATATAGTAAAGATAGGCATATAAGTAACTAAACCTCTAATATAATTAATAATTCTAGTTCCTGTTCTATCATATATTATACCACCTACACAAATAAATAAAGCAGGACTTACAAAACCATGAGCAATAGCTAATAATATAGCACCTTCTATTCCTACTAAAGTATTAGAAAATAAACCTAAAACTACTACAGCCATATGAGCAACACTACTATAAGCAATTAATCTTTTAGTATCTTGTTGTATTATAGTAGAAAAACTAGCATAAATTAAAGAAATAATAGCTATAGTTTGAATTAAAGGACTGAAATAATTAGTAGCATCTGGAAAGAAATTAATTAAAACTCTTAAATAACCGTAAGTAGCTAATTTTAATATAGTAGCAGCTAATAAAATTGAACCAGCTAAAGGTGAATCACTATGAGCTTTAGGTAACCAAATTATAAATGGATATAAAGGAGTTTTAACTGCAAAAGCTATAAAAAAACCTAACCATAATAATTTTTGACTATCTAAACTAATTTCATATAATGAAATTAATTGGAAATCTGTTGAACCTATATAACTATATAATATTAATATACATAATAACATAGGTAAACTACCTGCTAATGTATATAAAAAAAATAAAAAAGCTGATCTAAATCTATCACTTCCATGTCCAAATAGTAATATAACTACAAATAATATAGGTAATACACTTTCGAAAAATATATAGAATAATAATAAATCTAAAGATACAAAAGCACAGATTTGTAATGTTTCTAAAACTAAAAATGAAATTAAAAATAATTTTAAATTTTTAGTTATATTACTATAATTAGATAAGATAGCTATAGGTGTTATAAATGTTGTTAATAATACAAAATATAAAGATATTCCATCTATTCCAAAATTTAAATGACAAAAGTTTAATTGATGGAATTCTGATACAAATTGAAATTGTGTTGTATTAGAATCAAATTGATACCAAATAAATAATGAAATAAATAAATTAATTAAACTTGTTATTAATGCTATTCTTTTCATTTGTATTTGATTTTGTAAGATTTCACCTTTAATAGGTAATATTAATAATGAACCTATTAAAGGTATTAATAATAATGTTAATATCATTGTTTCTTTACTTGTTTATCATTTTCTTGTTTCTTTTCTTATTTTTAAATAAGAAAACTAATAATTTCTTATTAGAAGATTTGAAAGATTATAATTAATATATTTAGAATTTAATTATTTTTTATACTTTATCCCTTTTTCTCTCTTCCTGCCTTTCTGTCTGCAAAGCAGAAAGAGAGCAGGAAAGAAGTAACATATCCAAAAGTTAACTTTTTAACCTCTTAGACGGAAGTAAGGGAGTCTGCAATAGCAGATTAGTTCTCTTCCGGACTCGAACCAGAATTAGCACTTTAGAAGAATGCGATTCTAACCATTGAATTAAGAGAACTTTTTATGATCCTTATCAGAATCGAACTGATATTTAGTCTTTGAAGGAGACTCGTACTAACCGTTATACGAAAAGACCTTTTTCTCTCTTCCTGCCTTTCTGTCTGCAAAGCAGAAAGCAGACTGCTACTTTGCAGATAAGATCAGAAGGGAAGTTTGTGGTTTAGCGAAATAAGAATTTGAATCTTAAATTATAGTTCATGAGACTATTGTGTTACCAATTACACCATCTCGCTTTATTAATTCTTTTTGTTCTTTTTATACTTATTATTTATACGAGTAAAGAGACTTGAACTCTTACGATTTTTAATCTTGAGTTCCTAAAACTCACCTGGCTACCAATTTCAGCATACTCGTTATTAATTACTTATTTATTTTATTATTATTATTATAATTATAATAATAATTATAATTATATTATTATAAATTAAAATTACTTAATAACAATCAACAGGATTTTTTTTTTTTAATAAATGACAAATTTAATTTTATCACCTTTAAGTCAATTTGAAGTGACTAGTTTAGTAGGATTTTCTGCTCCTATTTTAGGACATTTAAATATAATATTAACAAATTTAGCATTATATAGTATATTTATATTATTAGTAGTTATAGGATTATTATATTATGGAAATAATGATAATAGATTAGTACCTAATAAATGGTCTATTTCATTAGAAGCATCATATGCTAGTTTAAATACTATGGTAAGAGAACAAATAGGTACTTTAAATGAAAAATATTTTCCATTTATCTATTCATTATTTTTCTTTATCTTAGTTGGTAATTTAATAAGTAATGTACCTTATTCATTTGCTGTTACAGCAAGTGGTGTAGTAGCTTTAGGTTTAAGTATAACTATTTTTATAGGTGTAACATTATTATCTTTATCTTTACACGGATTAAATTTCTTCTCTTTCTTTATTCCAGCTGGAACTCCTTTAGGTTTAGTTCCTTTATTGGTTTTAATTGAATTTATCTCTTATTTAGCAAGATCTGTTTCTTTAGGAGTTCGATTATTTGCTAATATTGTAGCTGGTCATACATTATTAAAAATATTAAGTACTTATTTATTTAAATTATTTACTGGAAGTTTTATTGTAGCTATTATTACTTTAATTCCTTTTGCTATTTTCTTAGCTTTAGTTGGATTAGAATTAGCTGTTTCATTAATTCAAGCTTTCGTATTTACTTTATTAGTATGTTCATATTTAAGAGATGCTATAGAATTACACTAATTAATTAATCTAATAATCATACTTTATTATTAGATCAATTAAATAGCCCCTATTATCTTTATAATCGATTATATTATTTATTATTTAAATAATATAAAAATAACTATATAAATTAATCTTTATTCTAATAAAGATTGCAATTATTTGCTACTGCCTAAATTTTCTTTCTTCGTCTTCCACTTACTTCCTTCTTCCTGCCTGCTTTCTGTCTGCGATCTGCAAAGCAGGAAGCAGAGCAAAGCAGAAAGCAGACAGGCAGGAAGAAGGAAGGGAGATACGTTGATAAATAGGAAAGGCGAGCAGATTTAAACTAAAAAAAATAAAACAAAAAAAACTTTTTAAAACTAAACATGACAAAATTATTAAATAATTTAGGTTTCTTAACTACAGCTTATACAGATGCACCTGAACCTTGGCAATTAGGTTTTCAAGATAGTGCAGCACCTGGTTTTACAGGATTAGTAACATTACATAATACAATTGGTTTTTATTTAATTGTAATAAGTGTAGCCGTATTTTGGGCTTTATTTTCTATAATTTATTATTATAATAATAAAAGAAATCCAATAGCTCATAAATATTTAACACATGGAACATTATTAGAATTAATATGGACTGTTACTCCAGCATTTATATTAATAGCAATAGCTTTCCCATCTTTTAGATTATTATATTTAATGGATGAAGTTATATCACCTACTTTAACTATTAAAGTAGTAGGACATCAATGGTATTGGTCTTATGAATATTCTGATTTTGTAACTGATACTGGAAATTCTATTGATTTTGATTCTTATATGATTCCTGAATCAGATTTAGAATTAGGACAATTTAGATTATTAGATGTAGATAATAAATTAGTTATTCCAGTTGATTGCCATATTAGATTTATTATTACTGGTGCTGATGTTTTACATTCATTTGCTGTACCTTCATTAGGATTAAAATTAGATGCTGTACCTGGTAGATTAAATCAAGTTTCTTTCTTAGCTGAAAGACCTGGTACATTCTATGGACAATGCTCTGAAATTTGTGGAGTATGGCATGGATTTATGCCTATTGTAGTAGAAGCTGTTTCATCACCTGATTTCTTAGTGTGGTTAGATTCAGCTAGTGCTTAATCTTACTTTCCTTTTTCTTTACTTTAATTCAAATTTTTTTAATTTCCCCCAAATCAAAACCAATTAAAAATAAAAATAAAAATAATTAAAATTATCAATACTTAAGCAGTCAAATAAGTAATCTTTATTACTTTATAAATTGTCTCAATGATAGTCGTTGAGACCTAGTTTTTATTTTTCAATTGAAAAATTTTAAGGTTACCCTTTCTTTCTCTCTTGAAAGAGGAAGAGAAGGAAGGCAGTCTGCTTTCTGCTTTGCAGATCGCAGAGAAGACGGTTTGTTAAATTAAAAAAATTTGACCGTTGAAAACCTACCGTTGAGTAGATTAAAAATAAAAATTAATTTGATATTAATTTATAATAATTTTTCATTTTATCATGAAAAAAATATTTAATTAAATATTTAATGAATAAAACATTAACTAAATTTCAATATTTTCCTTTTCATTTAGTAGATCCTAGTCCTTGGCCTATTTTACTAAGTTTTTCATTATTAAATTTAACTATTGGAGCTGTAAGTTATATGCATGGATTTAGTTATGGAGGATATATTTTAACATTAGGGTTTGTATTAACAACATATGGAATGATTTTATGGTTTAGAGATGTAGTAATAGAAGCATCTTATTTAGGACATCATACTAAAGAAGTTAAAGAAGGTATAATGTTAGGAGTAATATTATTTATTGTAAGTGAAATTTTTGCTTTCTTATCTGTATTTTGGGCTTTCTTCCATTCTAGTTTATCACCTTCAATAGAAATAGGTGGATCTTGGCCTCCTTTAGGAATAGAAGCATTAGATCCATTTGCAATTCCATTATTAAATACATTTTTATTATTATCAAGTGGAGCTTTTATTACTTATGGACATCATGCTTTAATTGCTGGTAATAGAAAAGCTGCTATAGATGGAGTAATATTAACTATTGTATTAGCTGTTATTTTCACTGCTTTACAATACTTTGAATATTCTGAAGCAGGATTTTCAATGTCAGATGGTGTATATGGATCAGCTTTCTATGCTTCAACTGGATTACATGGAATTCATGTTATAATAGGAACTATATTTATAACAGTTGCTTTATTTAGAATAATTAATTATCAATTAACAACAAAACATCATAATGGATTTGAATCTAGTATTTTATACTGGCACTTTGTTGATGTTGTTTGGTTATTCTTATTTGTAGCTGTTTATTTCTGGGGAAATACATAATATTAATACAATATTTATAGAAATTTTTTAAAAAGAGTGAGCCCCATTAGTTTTACTTTTTGAATTTATTTTTTGTTTTTATATTCAATCTTATTATTAATAATACTTATAAAGTATAAATATTGAGCAGTAAAGGAATCGAACCTTTTACGGATTTAACCAATTCTTTTACAGAGAACCACCATTACCAATCGGATCACCTGCCCTAATTATTATTTTATTCTCAACTTCAATTTCAACTTTAATTTCAACTTCAACTTCCCTTCCTGCCTTTCTGTCTGCGATCTGCAAAGCAGGAAGCAGAGCAAAGCAGAAAGCAGGAAGAATAAAACTATCTAAATCAAAAAAATAAATTCAAAAAAAAAAATAAAATAGTTAATAAATATTGTGATAAACACATAAAATAAATTTCTCTATCTAATTGTTCAATTTTTCCAACAAAAAAAAAAATATTGGGAAAATACAGGACACTTAACTTCCGCTCTTGAAAGAGGAAGAGGAGAGAAATTAAATATTTAGAAGAATTTAATTTTGGTTCTGATTGAACGTTTTTCAGTAGTTTTAAGACATGCAAATCGTTATTCTAGAAAATAGTATAGAATAAGGTGTAAAGGTGAGTAATAATAAATTAGATACCTTATAGACCTCTTAAATAGAGGATATTAACTATATTTAATTAAATATAGTTAAATGTAACTAAAGCTAATTACATAAGAAAGGAATTTTTCTACTATAAGAATTGATTTATTTTGTTTAATAGGTAGTTGGTAGGGTAAAAGCCTACCAAGCCTACGATCAATAGCCAAGTTTGAAAGAACAAATGGCCACATTGGGAATGAAAAGCCCCAAATTGCATATGCAATCTGCAGTCAAGAATATTAGTCAATGCTCGCAAGAGTGAACTAGCTAACTGAAATCAAAAAATCATGTAAAAATGGTTTTTTGATAACGTAAGGGAAAAAATTGATATTACCTTACTATTAGTGTTGTCTAAATTACTGGTGCCAGAAGACTCGGTAACACCAGAAACGCGAACGTTAGTCGTCTTAAACAGGCGTAAAGGGTGAGTAGGCGGCTTTAAGTTTCTTTAATTAATGCTTCTTTAATTATTATTATTTTTAACAACTAAAATCCTAATAATAATAATTATTGAGTTCAATAGAAACAAATTAAAGCTAGAATCATATGGAGGATAAACCAAATAATACTAGAGTGTAGGGCTAATATCCATAAATATATAGTAGAATACTAATGGTGAAGACTTTTTATCTATTAATGATTGACGCTGAGGAACGAAAGTGAGAATAGGGATTAGGATTAGATACCCAGGTACCTCTCACTGTCAACGATGAGTGGTAGTTATTAGTTTAAAAATATAAATTAGTAACGATGTTAACGCGTTAACCACTCCGCCTTGAGAGTACGGTTGCAAAACTGAAACCAAAAAAATTAGTCGGTCTCGGAGCAAACGAAGTGAAGCATGTTATTTAATACGAAAGTACGCGTAAAATCTTACCAGTTCTTGCATAGCCAATTTATTTAAATTGTGTAAATTTGAATTTATTTCAAATTTCGTTTACAGGTGTTGCATGGCTGTCGTCAGTCCGTATTGTGAAAAGTGAGGTTAACTCCACTAACGGACGAAATCCCTGTTGTTAATTTATACTTAACAATTTATGAATTTTAAATATTTTCATTTGGGGCTAAGACAAGTCGTTATGGCCCTCATGAACTGGGCTATAGACGTGCCACAATAACTTTTACAAAATGATGCAAAACTTACTTTTTATAATTTTTTAAAAAGTATTAGGATTAGCTAATCAATAAAAATTGTTTTAAACGAATTGTTGCCTGTAACTCGGCAACATGAAGTAGGAATTTCGAGTAATCGTTGATCATTACGCAACGGTGAAGACTGCATCCGGGATGAACTAACTGTCTGTCGCTGGGGCGGAGCTTGGATTGGGGGAAATCGCCGCGATTTTTTTCCTTAATAATTATTTTTATCTTCCTGTTTCCTGTCTGCGGTCTGCGAAAGCAGAAAGCAGGAAGGTAGACAGGAAGATTGTTAAACTTTATCTTAAGTATTTAACTTTTTTATTAGGATTTCTTTAGTTTCGATTAACCCTTCTAAGTAACATCTCAAAAGTCATAGCAAGGTAGCTGTACTGGAAAGTGCTGCTGGAAATTAATTGCAATTATACCCCTCCTTAGCTTTAGCTAACCAGCTATTGAGTTATTTTTTATTTTTTTATTTATTTTTTAGTTTTTTAAAAAGCCTTTAAGAGCCTTTAATTTAATGGTTAGAATGGTTTCTTGATGAGGAACTTGTAGAAGTTCAAATCTTCTAGGGCTTATTTTTTAATTTGAATGCCTTGCCTTATTTTTTTTTTCTTTAACTAACCGTGCAGTATTCTCCCTTCTCTCTTCCGCCTTCTCTACAAAGCAGGAAGAGAGAAAGAAAAACTAGTATCCCGTAATCGAAAGTCGAAAGGTGGGAGATTTTTTATTTATTTAATCCGGGCCCTTAGCTTAATTGGTAGAGTACCTAATTGTCGATTAGGGTGGTCCCAGTTCGAATCTGGAAGGGCTCGATTGCTTCCCTTCCACTCTCTTCCTTTCTGCTTTCTGCTTTCGCAGACCGCAGAAGGAAGAGAGAAGAGGAAGAAAGGAGGTTAGCTGAGTGGTTTAGCAGTATTTTTACACAATACAGACAGAGTTTCGATTACTCTACTTCCTATTTAAAATATTTATTTTCAACTGTATTACTACTTCGTAGTTTCTCCCTTCTCTTCCCTTCTCTTCGCAAAAGGGAAGAAGAGAAGGATAACAATTAATCTTTTTTTATTTCTGCTGGTTAGTTAAAAATAAATAAAGGAAGCAGAACTCGAGTGGTGGAGTGTCCCCCTTTTAAGGGGAAAGTTTTGGTTCAACTCCAAATGCTTTCAAACTAAATATTTATAAGTTATTATAATCATTTATAAAAGATTAATTTAGTTAAATAAATATTTTAATATAAAATACAATTTATAATATAAAATTAATTTAGTAATAAAACTAACTATTTATTAATAAAAATAATTTATTTTTATATTATGTCTAATAGACATAATATGATCATATGTTAAAAATTTAAATTAATTTAATATATACTTTATTAGTATAAGTAAATTTTGTTATTATAATAATTTAAACTATTTAGGAATCTATCTTTTGTAATAGAATGGAATGATTATAATATAATTAGACCTTTGAATAAAATGAAAATATCTATGAAATTGAAAATAATTTTTATTAAAAAAAAAATAAAAGATGTTTTTCTTACTTTTGCTTTTGTATAACTGCTGCTAACAAATCAATAAGAATATAATTACGAATTTTTTTTTACATGATAAAATTAATAAAACTATTATTCATTTATAAATCGTTGCAAATTGTTAGCAATGAGGATTTAGTACTATTTGTAAATAATCTGAACCAAGCTATCCAATTTAGTGACGCTTTAATTGCTAATATTACGAATTATATTTCGATTGTAGAGGAATCTGGTCTTAATATTGATCTATCCACCTTAAGAATATTAGTTAATACAGTAGAAAATTATCATCAAATATTAATTAAATATAAAGAGATATTTATATCTAATTTTCAAGTTTTACACCAATTTGAAAGCTTTAGTGTAATGCAAGCTATGTCTATCAGAGATTTGATGGTATTAAATAGGGATATGGTATACGAACCGTTAATACAAATCGTAGACTGTATTCAATTAATTAATTCAGATATAATTACAAATTTAGGTACTATTGAAAATAAGACTTATATAAATGAATTTGTTGTAGATCTATTCCCAAATATTATTAAGCCTCTTTTAGATAATTCTGAATTAGTAGATAAATTAAAAATGGAGGTACTTCAAGGTTATTTACTTGAAAATTATTCTGAGTATCACCTGGATATTGTCTTGAAGGGAAAAAGGGAATTAAGTAAAGTAGTAGAATTAATAAAAGATGTCGGACTAGATAAATAATTTTCCCCCTTTCCTTTATTTCTCCTCTTCCATTTTTCCCTTCTTCCTCCCCTGCCTTCGGTCTGCTTCCTGCTTTGCAGATCGCAGATAAGAGAGGCAGGGGAAGGCAGGAAGAATAAATTAAAAATATTCAACTTTTGTGTTATGATTGTGATTTTTTAGTAATTGTGACTAATATTATTATATTACATAAATAAATTTTGACCTGAAGAAATTTTTATAGTATAAGCTCCTTTTTTATTTTTTCTAGTTTTAATAGCTGAATCTAAAAAGTTTACTTTTCCAGGTGATTTAGCTCCATTATCAAAAGTTTTAGTAGTAATTCTAGGAATAATAGGTTCTCTCATTAATCTACCAGCAATTTTAATATTAATACCTGACATGAAAGCAGGAACTAAATTATCTGTATTAATTAAATTTACTTTATTTAAATTTTTAACTGCATTTCTATTAAAAATTTTTTGTATTGCAATTCTAACATTTTTCTTTTTATTTTTTAAATTTAAATCTAAAGAGTTAACTAAAATGTTAGAATCATGATAAGGATGATGTAATCTTATTAAATTTAATTCAACAGCTTTATTAAATTTAGTACTTAAGATATCTGTTAATAATTTAAATTTATTTTCATATACTTTAGCTATATTAAATTTAAATAAATTTAATTTATCTAAAGAGTAAGCAGTATTATTTATTTTTATAGGTAATATTGTTTTATTTTTTAATCTAAAAATAGATTTTTTTAACTTCCAATTTTTTGTAATAGATAAATTAAATTTATTATTTTTTCTTTTTGTTAAAAATAAATAAAGATTTTTAATATTTTTATTAAAGAAAATAGTAAACCATTTAAATACTTTATATTTAGGTATATTTAAATAATAAAATAATTCTATTATAACTTTATCAGCTGTTATAACAAAAACAGGTTTACTTATTAAACAATAAATACTTTTAAAAAATGAATAAATAAATTTTTCAGTATTTAATAAATTAATACTACTTATTAAATTATCCTTTTTATTTTTATTAAATGAATAAGATATTGTTTTATTATAATTTAATACTATACCTCTTATTCTTAAATTTTTTCTATAGCTTGTTAAATTTTGTAAAAATTTATATAAATTATCTTCTTTTCCTTCTAAATTAGAATTAGAATTAGAGGTAATTAAACTATTAGAATTTTTATAAATTAATAGTGCTTTTTTTATATAAATAAAATTATTTTTAGTATTTGTTACTGAAGTAGACCCTCTTTCTTCTCTACCTGCTTTCGCAGACTGCGAAGCAGCAGTAGAAGTTATAATAGTTGAAGGAATCTGATTTTGAGAAACGGAATCTGTATTAATTAAATTTTTAGTTGTATTCATTTTTATAAATAAAAATTATTTATACTTATTATTTAAAAAGTATACTTTTTAAAGTAGCAACCATTTAAATAATAAATTTGATATTAAATCAAATTTCATTTATATAAAAAAATTATATAAATGATAACTAAACTATATTAAAATTTTTATTTAGTTTCTCTTTTAAATTAACAAGAGTGAGGTGACTCGAACACCTACCTTCGATTTTGGAGATCACTATACTAACCAATTGATACTACACTCTTTAATATTAATATTAATATTATATGCCCCGGGAGAGAATTGAACTCCCATATCTATATCTTCAGAATAGCGCTTTGACCACTAAGCAACCGAGGCTAATTTATTATTTTATTCTTTCTTCGTCTGCGGTCTGCTTTCTGTTTTACAGGAAAGACCGCAGTAAGATAAGTAAAAATAATAAAAAGTAAATTTTTATACTTTTTTAAAACAAAAAATAAATTTAAACAAAAAATAAATTTAAACAAAAAAAAAAAAAAAAGTATCGATGAAGGATTTGTGGAAACATCAGAATTATTAATAAAGTAAATTAAAGGAGTTATTAAGGATTAATAAAGCAAATTTATAAAAAAGGAGGTAAATACCAAAAGCTTAAAGTCTGCTTTCGCAGACGATTGATAATTACAAATAAGTTCTTAAAAAAGAAAACTGTTTTAAATTATTTCTTATTATTAAGCAATCCTAAGGGAAACCTTTTAATTAAAACTTCCTGAAGTAAAACATTTTATTAAGGAAAGGAAAGGAAATCAACCGAGACTCTGAAAGTAATGGCGAGTGAAATCAGATTAGCCTAAATAATAATTTAATTTGAATCTTGGAACAAGAAAAACAATTATATAAAAATTTGTATAGTTGAACAAAATAAGGTATAGTCCTGTAAAATTAAATTAATTATTTAATTCTGCTTTTTTTTAAAAAAAAAAATAGAAAAATAAGTACGATGGGAGTAAACTTGTCGGAATAAAGGGGAACCATCCTCTAAGGCTAAGTATTATAAATTTAGCGATAGTGAAAAGTACTGTAAAGGAAAATTTTGAAAAGCAAGTAGAAAACTTATGAACTTCACAATTTATCGTTTAATTGAAATCTATCAATTATTCGTTTACTTAATTAAAACCTAAGTATTAAATAAATTAAAGGACTTAGGATATTAAATAAAATCTTACCTTCCTACTTCTCTTCCAAGAGAAGAATGGAACTAAGACTTAATATTATAACTAGTTCGTCGAAGTGGTGAAATAGAACATGAATTAGTAACTCTATAAGCAGTCGAAATTCTACTTATAAAAAAGTAAAGAATAACGGCGTACCTTTTGCATAATGGGTCAGCAAGTTAATAGGAGTAGCAAGGTTAAAACCTTAGCGAAAGCGACTAGACTTAAAAAAAAGTTTTGGGTTAGTTACTTCTATTAGACCCGAAGCCAGGTGATCTTACCAAGACCAGATTATAATGGATCGAACGGGTGAATGTTGCATAATTCTCCGAAGAGTTTTGGTAAGCGGTGAAATGCCAATCTGACCTGGTGCTAGCTGGTTTTCTACCGAAACATATTTAAGTATGACATCTACCTTAGATTTATGAAGGTACAGCAAGGCGATTCCCAACAATTTAAATCTTTTCTTCTAGCTTTTTAAGTTAGAAGATAATTTAATGCGTTCAGGTTGCGGGGACTTCGAAAATCTTACCTTTGGAAGCGAATCTCGGAATTACATAAATTGATAGTAGATATTCAGACTGTACATGCTAAGTTGGACAGTCAAGACGGAAACAGCCGAGAACACTGATCAAGGTCCCAAATGATTGTTAAGTGAAATTAAGGATGTAGCAATATCGTATACAGCTGTGAAGTGAGCCTGGCAGTCGCTACTTATAATGAACGTACGTAACAACGCAACAGCAGTAAATTTAATAATATAAATTATGATAGTAGCACCGAAAATTTAACGGGTCTAAAACAATCAACCGATATCGTGTTGTTTAATTTATAATTAATTTATCTTCCTGCTTTGCAGATAAGAGAAAATTATAAATTATTCTAGGTAGTAGAACATTCAGTATAACTTATGAAGAAATAGTGTTTCATTATTTTTAGGTTACTGAAGAGAGAATGCTGACATGAGTAACGTAAAAAATTCCTATAATGGAATTCGCCGAATACGAAAGGGTTGCAAATAAGAAAGGTTAAACCATTTTGTTTTAATGCGGCCTCTAAGGATTATAGCCAAAGCTATAACTGATGAGTTAAAAATAGAAAATCCAATAATTAAAAAATGGATCAGGAAATTAATATTTTTATTTCTACCGTACCCTAAACCGACACAGGTTCGTAAGTTGAGTATACTAAGGCGTAGAGCTAAAAGTTGTTAAGGAACTCGGCAAAATTACCTCATAAGTTCGACGACAAGAGGTACCTTAATTTAAGGTGACACAAAATCGGAGGCCCCGACTGTTTACTAAAAACACAACACAGTGCAATCATTAATATGGTAGTATACTGTGTGAAATTTGCCCAATGCCATTAATATAAGAGAAGTTATGGATTTTTTAATACTGTGACTAATCGAAAATCTGGTTAATAGCGGTCTTAACTATGAGGATCCTAAGGTAGCAAAATAAATTGGCCATTAAATGTGGTCCGGTATCAATAATGTAACGATGGTCTCACTGTCTCTACAACTTGCTCAGTGAAATTGAATTACGCGTGCAGATGCGCGTTACCTCCAGGGGGACGGGAAGACCCTATGCAGCTTTACTGTAGTTAGTTATCATATGAATCTAGAACAATCTAGTTTAATAGAAAATAGGATAATCGATAGATATTGGAAACCTTATAAACCTGATTGGGTTTATATTTACCTTTAAATTAAAAATATAAGGGATAGTTGACTAATTGGCAGTTTGACTGGGGCGGTCGTCTTTAATAAAGTAGCAAAGTACATCCAAATTTTTTATTTTTTTGTCTTTTATTTATTTAAAAGACAGATAACAAATACTTAATTAAAATTTAATAGCTTATTTAATGTATATTTAATAAAGTTGGTTATTTATATTATTACTTAATTGTTATTTCTTTTTAATTATGATTTATTTTTATTTTTATAATATTTAATATATAATTTATAAGGTATAGCTAGAAATTGAATGGAGATCAATCAACCAGTGAAGGGTTGTGCAGGGCTCAATGGCGATAAGCATGCTTAACTGAAAGACTCAAAAGTCGCACAGATACGTAAGTAGGGCATAGTGACCCCTCGCTATAATATGGAATAGACGGGGATCAATTAATAAAAGTTACGCTAGGGATAACAGGCTGATAGCCGACGAGAGTACACATTGTCTCGGCTGTTTGGCACCTCGATGTCGACTCATCCTATCCTCCGGGGGAAGAAGCTTGGAAGGGTTCGGCTGTTCGCCGATTAAAAGGGTACGTGAGTTGGGTTTAATACGACGTGAGTCAGTATGGTCCCTATCTTCTGGAGGAAAATTTAGTAAACAGGAACAGACCTTCTAGTACGAAAGGACCAATAGGCTGTGTTTCTCTAGTGCACCAATTGTTTGTAATATTGTAAATCTTTAATTAAGATTATTATTATTAATTATTATCTCTTTAGATAAATAGTTTTTAATAACATTATGAATGCATAGTTGGGTAGCCACAAACATAATAGATAAGTGCTGAATGTATATAAAGCAAGAATCTAATTCCTAGATACTAATAGATTATTTAATTAAGATATAGAACATGTCTTTAATAGGCTATAAATGTTATTTTTGTAAATTATTCAGTTTAATAGTACTAATTTTTAAAAACACTTGTTGTTTACAGTCCTAATTTTTTATTTAAAAGGGAGTATTCTAATTGGTTAAGGAGCTTATTTTGGGAATAAGAAGTTGCATGTTCGAGTCATGTCTCTCTTAAGGTTCAACCCCTAATTTGAAATTAATTTATTTAACTAAATATAATAATATAATAATATAATAATAAAATAATAAATAATAATCAACAGGATTTTTTAAAACTAATATATGTTTCCTTTAAGTATTATAAGTAAAAAAGTTATTTTATCTATTTTACTCCATCTACAATTAAAATCGGCTTTTGATGAAGGTATCTTAAATTATTTAATGGTGGATGTTCAATCTCTAATTCAGTTACTTAATGAATTAGAGACAGTTATAAATAATTTTATTACCTTAGTTCAGAGTAGACCTAAATTACCAAATCAACAAGTTATAATAAACAACTTTCAGAATATATTAATTAATATTGATATTCATAGAACTATATTATTAGAGTATCAAGCAACATTTCAAACATCGCTTTATACTACTGTTAATCAGCTCAAACTTGTTTCAGCATTTGATAATCCTAATTGGATAAATACTAATAATATAATGAGATTATGTAAGAATGCTGATATTAATACACTGAACACACTATTAGCAGTTAGAATGTTTGCTAAAATAAAAGTGACAGTTCAAGAATTGGCGAATATAGGTTTAGAAAATAAACAAGAAAATGAACTTATGGAACTTATAAATAACTACTCTACTATATTTAATAACTTAACTATCAGAAAAAGTCCGGATCACATGATATTAAGCGTAGCTAATAACATGAACAACAATTTAAAAAAATTCAATGATGTAATTTTAAGCCCAATTTCAACTGAAGTTGTTAAAGGGACTGACATATTAAAAGATTTATTATAAATTTGAGTTTAAAAGAGTTAATAAAGGAATGTACTCTGTTTCTGCTAAGCAGTCTGTTTAGACAGTAGCAGTAACCCCTTTATTATTATTATACACTACTAAACATAAAATACTCTTATTAAATGTTAGCAGCAGCAAAATATATTGGAGCAGGAGTTGCATGTTCAGGATTAATCGGAGCTGGAGCAGGAATTGGGACAGTTTTCGGATCATTAATCTTAGCTACAGCTAGAAATCCTCAATTAAGAGGACAATTATTTACTTATGCAATCTTAGGATTCGCATTAGCAGAAGCAACAGGTTTATTCGCATTAATGATGGGATTCTTATTATTATATTCATAATAATAACCCCTTTTATTCTATTCTGAATATAATCTAAATGTTAAATGAAATGGTTAGTTTTTTTCGTTCCTTCTTTCTTCCTGCCTGTCTGCTTTGCAGACAGAAAGCAGGTAGATGCACGGAAGAGAGAAGATCAGAGAGATATAAATTTTTAAAAACAAAAATAATAAAAATAAATAGTAAAATAATAGTTTAATTATAACGAGCATGTTGAAATTGGTAAACAATCTTCTCTTAAGCAGAAGTGGGAGTATCCCTTAAGAGTTCAAGTCTCTTTGCTCGTAAGGTTTCAAACTTAGTGTCAATAAAATGGGTTAATAACCCTATTAAAAATTTAAATTTAATTTACCTAATTTCATTTTTATTTATAGGTTTACACAATCATAACACAAAAGCTGAATAGGTAAATAAGCGAGATATTTAAATTAAATATCGAAGTTGAAAAGAAATAAATTCAACTCCCTTCTGATCTGCAATGCAAAGCAAAGCAGAAAAGATCAGAAGGGAAGATAAAAATAATTAAAGACTTTAGCATAATGGTTAATGCAGTTCGCTCATAATGGATATTATAAGGGTTCAACTCCCTTAGGTCTTAAATTATTTTAATAAGGGTACTTGGTCGAGTCTGGTTTATGGCGCTCGTCTTGAAAACGAGTACTTTTAAAAAAGTCGTCGGTTCGAATCCGACAGTGCCCGAATTAAAAAAAAAACAAAATAATAATATAGTTATTAAGCGAGTATAGTTAAATGGTATAGCCTCTACCTTCCAAGTAGATATTATCAGTTCGATTCTGATTACTCGTAAATTTTCTTTTTTTTAATAATAAAAAATTAAATTCTACATTTTTATCTCATAATAAATAAATTTAAATTTAAATTATTTAATTTGCTTTTTCTTTTTAGGATAATTAAAAAACAATAAAAAAAAAATGAACAGATAATTTAAATTTATAAGAGATTTTTCTTTAAATTGTTTTTTTTTAGTAAGAAATTAAAAATTAAAATTTTTAAATGCCTCAATTAATTCCTTTTTATTTTGTAAATCAAATTTTTGTTTCATTTTTAGTATTATTTATAATAACTTATATATTAAGTAAATATATTTTACCTTCATTTACATTTTTAAATGTAATAAGACAATATATTACTAAATTAAGTAAATAATTAATTTATTTTTACCATTATATCACTTCCTTTTGTTAAAAGGAAGTACCGTTGAAAAGATAACTAAATAGTTTATATTTAATTTATTATCCCCTCCTTACCTTATCTGCGATCTGCGTTGCTCTGCGTTGCAGACAGGCAAGTAGAAGGGAAGACCAACGGAAGGGATAGTAAGAATAATAAATTAAATATAGTTTATAATTATGGTCTTATGGCTGAGTGGTTTAAGCGAGGTACTGTTAATACTTTTTACAGAGGTTCGAACCCTCTTAAGGCCTAATAATATTTAATCCCCTTGTTTAAGATATTAAGAGATATTATACACAAACATTATACTATTGCTATCTGTTCTCGAATCGTGTATTTTAATACCTAAATCTTTCAGCCATTCAGGATTAGAGTTACATTTACATAATAAAACAAAAATATTAGGTGTTATTTGAACTACGCTTTCTACTAATTCCTTAAGTAAAAAATTTGGTAGATCATCTTTATAAACGTTTTGTGTTGTAATAGTTTCTAAAGATCTACCAAATAAACCATATAACTGATTTAAATGCATTTTAGCTATAAATCTCTGTGATCCAGCAGATTTTTTCTTGATATCATAAAAATGATCTATGTAATCATCAAATAAATTAATTGAACTAAATCTATATCCTTTAATGGGTTTGATTATGTAACCTAATTTTTCAACAGCTTTCAATTCTTCTGAAAAATAGGTTCCAATCCATTTACCATAAGGATATAAAGTCTTATCTTGAAATTTAACCGGTAATACGGGTCTAGTTACATTATCATTACATTCAACCTCTACTTCTAAAAAACCAAAGAATCCATTCAAAGTTGGTTTATCCTCGATTGAAATTAACTCGTGGGGCATAGGTTTTTTCATAGCGTACGGATACAAGGAATTAACATCGTAATAATAAACGTTTTCAGCATAACCTTTATAATAATCCGTAGCTCCACCAAAATAACTTTTCCTAATAAATTTATCTTCACTATGTTTCAATATAGGAATAACTTTATCTCCTAAGAAATGTTTTCTAAATATTTTCATAGAAAGAGAACTAGTAGAGTGAACTTGAGTTATATCTTGTTTATATTCATCAAAATAAATATTTTGTGCACTAAATAATGCTTGGTATAATGATCTGCTATCTTGAATTGAATAAATCATAAATGATTTCAATAATTTAGGATAATTAAACAATTCAATTGTGTTAAATTTCGGATTATATTTGCTTGTTTTACCCTTAACTCCGAAATTATCACACAATTTATCTAAACTAACTCCAAATATTCTATAGCTATCTCTAAATTTAATTTTATCTAAACTAATTTCTATAAATTTATGTTGTTTATCAATAATAGATCCGATTTTATAGAAGTTATCTGAATTTTCCGATTCCAATAATAATAAATATTTATAAAGGAAATATCCATCAAAACTTCCTAAGTTATGAATAAATATAGTTTTAGGATAATCAGGACTTTTAATTAATTCAAAATATTCTTTAAACATAATATTTATAGCTTCATCTCTATTTGAAAGTAATAAATCTTTATTAACCATAAATAATTTAGATCCAAAGGTTTTATCACAACAACTTATTGCTACAGGGTATTGTACACCATCAAAGTCCATAGTTTCCAGATCCATAGTAGCAAAAGGAAAAGCTACTTGATTATTTCTAACTTTAATCTTGTTAATTTGCCTACTTTGTGTGTGATAGCCTCTTTTCTGAGTCTTAGATCCAGTGTTATGATATGGTTTACTTGTCTTAGTAAATTTAAGTTCCTTATTTACATAAGGGTCTGCAATCCAAACCATAACTATAAATCCATCAATCATATTTACATTATATCCATTACCACCATATATTTCTCCTATTCTTACCATGAATTTATCTGAATATTCTTTAAATGTAGTGGTATTAGTAAGCATTGTGTTAGTATGTAAAGCTTTTTCTTCTCCATCACAGACTGTTTTAATGAAAACAATCTTATATTTACCAAAATTTCTAAAAGTTTCATCTGTTGTAAGCGTATAAAACATCGCTTCAACTGAAGATGATATGTCTAATGATTCAGTGTTTTCCATTCTGAATTCGTAATATTTACCATTTTCATAGTAACTAACTCTTGTTAAATCTAGTTTAGGATAATTAAAGATATTAGTAGTGTAATAGTTATAAGAACAAATAATTACATTAACTAAGATCAATCCTAATAATAAGTAATCAACATCCATCCATCCAATTGACTGAATATATAGCACGTCCCTTATTCCTAATAAGATATACGTGTGGAAAATGTTTAAAACTTGGAACCACTTTAATAAGTTATAATGAATAAATTTGTACGTATAATACGCTGTACTAAATAGTACTATTAATATTAAAAATGTTGTTTCTTTCATGTTTTGTTTTTATTTTGTTTTAAATGCCTCAATTTAATCAATTTAACCTCTTTTCTTTCTTTTCAATAATCCATTTTCAAAATGGTACGTCATATGACCTAAGTTTCTTGTAAATGAATGAAAATCCGATCCATAAGTATCAGTCCATTCAAGTACAAAACCTAAATTTCTAAATAATTTAACTTTATTTATTGTTTTACCTTCTAAAGTTATCGTTTCTATAATGCACATTAAGTTAATTGTTAATCTAACTATTGTTAAGTTATCTCTTGAGAATAATAAACTACCATATTCACTTGGATTCGTAGTTATTGGTAGTTTATAGTTATAATATTTATGAAAATTCATTTTTTTTATTTATAAATCTTATAATATTTATGAAAATGTTAGCTAGCAGCATAGTTATAATATTTATGAAAATTCATTTTTTAAAATTGTTAAAACAATGGAAGTTTATATCTGTTTAAATTAGATAATTTACCAATTATAACTTATATAAATAAATTAAAAAAAATTAATAAACAAAAAAAAAATAAAAAAAGATGAATTGGCTTTATTCTACAAATGCTAAAGAAATCGGAACATTATATTTAATATTTTCTGTTTTTGCAGGAATGATAGGTACAGCATTTTCTGTATTAATAAGATTAGAATTATCTGCACCAGGTGTGCAATTTTTACAAGGAGATCATCAATTATTTAATGTTATAATAACAGCACATGCATTCATAATGATTTTCTTTATGGTTATGCCTGGATTAGTAGGTGGATTTGGTAATTATTTTTTACCAATACATTGCGGTAGTCCAGATATGGCTTTTCCAAGATTAAATAATATTTCATTTTGGTTATTACCACCATCATTATTATTATTATTATTAAGTTCTTTAGTTGAAAATGGTGCAGGTACTGGATGGACTGTTTATCCACCATTAGCTGGAATCCAATCACATTCAGGAGGAAGTGTAGATTTAGCTATTTTTAGTTTACATTTAGCTGGAGTATCTTCATTATTAGGAGCTATTAATTTTATTAGTACAACATTAAATATGAGAACAAATGGTATGTCTTTACATAAATTACCATTATTTGTATGGGCTATATTTATAACTGCTATATTATTATTATTATCTTTACCTGTATTAGCCGGAGCTATAACTATGTTATTAACAGATAGAAATTTTAATACTAGTTTCTATGATCCAGCCGGAGGAGGTGATCCAATTTTATATCAACATTTATTCTGGTTCTTTGGACATCCTGAAGTTTATATTTTAATTATACCTGGATTTGGAATAGTTAGTCATATAGTTTCTACTTTCTCAGGTAAACCAATATTTGGTTATATTGGTATGGTTTATGCTATGTTTTCTATTGGTATATTAGGATTTTTAGTATGGAGTCATCATATGTTCTCTGTAGGTTTAGATGTAGATACTAGAGCTTATTTCACAGCTGCTACTATGGTAATTGCTGTGCCAACTGGAATTAAAATTTTCTCATGGTTAGCTACTTTATATGGAGGTAGTTTAAGATATAATACACCTTTATTATTTACAATTGGATTTATTGCTTTATTCACTATAGGTGGATTAACTGGAGTTGTTTTATCTAATGCTTCATTAGATGTAGCATTCCATGATACTTATTATGTAGTTGCTCACTTCCATTATGTATTATCTATGGGTGCTGTTTTCGCATTATTTGCTGGATTCTATTATTGGACACCAAAAATAGTAGGTAGAAATATTAATGATTTCTTAGGTAAAATTCATTTCTGGACTTTATTCGTAGGAGTTAATTTAACTTTCTTCCCTCAACACTTCTTAGGTTTAGCTGGTATGCCTAGAAGAATACCTGATTATCCAGATGCATTTACTGGATGGAATACTATCTCAAGTTTTGGATCTTTAGTTTCTGTAATTGCAACTGTATTATTCGGATATATTATTTATGATATTTTTGCTAATGAAAGAATTAGTAGTAATAATCCTTGGGCTTCTATACCTTATTTCACATCAGAAAAAGAATTTAAAGAAGATAATATACCAACAAATACTTTAGAATGGGCATTACAAAGTCCTATACCATTCCACGCATTTAAAATGTTACCTATCCAATCTTAATTTTTATAAAAAGATTTATAAAACCCCTACAATTTATAAAGCATATTGAATCGTAATATAGTTAAAAAAACTAATTTGCCAATACAAAAAGAGTTAACGAGTGTTAAATATCTCCTTATGTGAAAGTTAAATTAAATTTGGATTAAATACTGGAGTTAATATCTATTTTGAAACATAGTCTGCTTCGCAGGAAGAGGAAGATAAGTTTATTAGAAATAGTTATTTCGGAGGTTAATTTAAACCCTAAATAACAATTAGGGGTTTATTTAATAAGGTGCTATATCAAAACTTATTAATATACTTGGTACTAAGATAATAAAGGCTACAGCTACTGGTAATAAATTTAACCAACATAATTGTATTAATTGATCATATCTTAATCTAGGTAAAGTAGCTCTAAACCAAACGAAGAAAAAAGTAAATATACAAGTTTTAAGACCTAAGAAAATAGCTTGTAAATTAAAAATTGAATCATTAATAAATATTTCAGGCATATTATAACCACCTAAAAATAATATAGCAGTTATACAACTAAATAATACAATACTTGAATATTCTCCTAAAAAGAAAAATACAAAAGGAACTGATGAATGTTCTGTGAAGAATCCAGCTACTAATTCAGATTCAGCTTCTTGTAAATCAAAAGGAGTTCTTGATGTTTCTGCTAAGATAGCTATAAAATAAAATATAAATACTGGAGCTAAAGGAATTATAAACCAAATTGATTGTTGAATTTCTATTATAGTAGTATAATTTAAACTACCTGTTAATAAAATAATAATTAAAATAGCACTACTTAAAATTAATTCATATGATATCATAGCTGCTGTTGATCTTAAAGATCCTAAAAAAGCATATTTAGAATTAGCAGACCATCCTGCTAATAATATTCCATATACACCTAATGAAGATAAAGCTAAAGTATATAATATTCCTAAATTTAAATCTGATAATACTAAACCTTGACCAAAAGGTATTACAGCCCAACCTAATAAACTAAATACTAATGTACTTACTGGTGCTAAATAAAATAAAATTTTATTTGATTGTGAAGGTATAACAGTTTCCTTTAAAATTAATTTTAAAGCATCAGCAAAAGGTTGTAAAATACCATAATATCCTACAGTATTAGGACCTACTCTTCTTTGATGTGCAGCTAATTGTTTTCTTTCTATTATAGTCATAAATGCAACACTTAATAATACAGGTAATACTATACTTAAAACATCTGCTAAATTAAATAATAAACTTATTATATTATTTAAAGACATTTATTTTTAATGTTTATTGATTTATATTTTGTTTTTTTTATTGATAAAATGAAAATATAAAGATTAATATTTTGTTTTTTATTAATTTCCTATGAAATACTCTTAATTTAATTTAATTATTTTATTAATTAATCAATTTATTAATTATTTAAATATATTAATAATTAAATTATATTTTAATTAACAAATAATAGATAATAAGAGATATTGTATTATTTATTCTAATACATCTTATATTATTATATAAGGGGATATTATATTATTTAGTAGTAGCTACATCTATTAAAGTATTTTCACTTAAACCTATTAAAGGTACAATTATTAAGAACCAAGAAAAATAGAATGCTGTAGCTATTTGACCTATTTCTACATAAGGTGAATTAGGATGTTGTGAACCAATCCACATTAAAATGAAGAAATCTACTACAAATAACCAGAAAGCAAATTTCATAGCTGGTCTAAATTGGTTACCTCTTATTCTAGATAAATCAGTTAAAGGTAATACTAATAAGATTAATAATGAACCAAACATAGCTAAAACTCCTAATAATTTATCTGGTATTGATCTTAAGATTGCATAAAAAGGTAATAAATACCATTCCGGAACAATAGATGCAGGTGTAACCATAGGATCTGCTGGAATATAATTATCTGAATGACCTAATAAATTAGGATAAAAGAAAACTATTATAGATAATACTAAGAAAAAGGCAATAAATGTAACTAAATCTTTAAATATGAAATAAGGATGCATTGCATATCTATCTCCACTACTTGTTACTCCATTTGGATTATTTGATCCATGTTCATGTAAAGCTATTAAATGTGCTACAGATAATGCAGCTAATAAAAATGGTAATAAATAATGTAATGAAAAAAATCTATTTAATGTAGCATTAGAAACAGAAAATCCTCCCCAAATTAATTCTACAATATCTTGTCCAAAAATAGGAATTGCACTTAATAAATTAGTAATAACAGTTGCTCCCCATAATGACATTTGTCCATATGGTAAAACATAACCTAAAAAAGCTATTGCTATCATTAATATTAATATTATTACTCCTATAGACCAAACTAATACTCTAGGTGTTTTATAAGATCCATAATATAATCCTCTAGCTATATGTCCATATACAAAGATAAAGAAAAATGAAGCTACATTAGCATGTGTATATCTTATTAACCATCCATTATTTACATCTCTCATTATATGTTCTACACTATTAAAAGCTAAATCTATATTAGGTGTATAATGCATTGCTAAAAATGCTCCAGTTAAAATTTGTATTATTAAACATAAAGCTAATAATGAACCAAAATTCCATAAATAACTTAAATTTGCAGGTTGAGGTGAATCTACTACATATGAATTAAATAGTCTTAATAAGACATGTGTCTTTAATTGTCTCATTTGTTTTGTTTGTTTTATTTGTTGTTTATTGTTTTATTTATTTTTTTTTATTGGTTTAACTTTATTTATTTATATAATATAGCTAATAGAATATTTTATATAATACTATTAAAAACTTATTAAATAAGTTTTTTAAATAAATTAAAATCCTTTAATTTAATAATAAATTATAATTTATTATTAAATATTTAAGTATTAAAATAAATTTTTTTAATAATAATTAATTTTTAAAAATAACTATTATTTATATCTGAATTTAACAATTTTATTTTCAATTTGTTAGATCTTTGTTGAATTTATATTTTGTTTTATTCCTTATCTCTTATCTGTTCTGCAGTTGCAGCTTAGTATATTGTAGAAGATAAGATAAAGTACAATAGGGAAGGGAAATTGTACATTTATGTAGTTTTAATGCAACCATTAATATATTAATAATAATAATATATATTATCAAATGGTAGTTTCTTCAACTTTATTTTTACAACGTCCAATTATAGATAAAAAATACAGGGGGTTGTAAATTATATAAAACTAAAGATATTAAAAATGAAATTTAATTAATTATTGGTTTTAGTTTCAAAGTTAGTTAAAGCGATAGCACCTGAACCTATTTCTAATACAAAACCAATAGTTAAAACAATAAAGAAAATAATTCCTACAGTAAATCCAAAAATAGAAACTTGATATAAAGATAAAGCTAATGGGAATAATAATAAAATTTCTAAATCAAAAATTAAGAAAAGTAAAGCAACTATCATAAAATGAATTTGGAAAGTTGATCTAGTTTGACCAGGTAAAGCTAAAAATCCACATTCATAAGCACTAACTTTACTTTCATCAGGTCTATGAGCGGCTAATAATACATTTAAAGCTAATAAAACACCAGCTAATATAGGAACAAAAATAAAAATAAATAATAAATTATTCATTAATTAAAAAATAAAGATAAAGCTAAAAGTTGTGTACTATTTAATAGAATAGAAGGTTTTAAAAAAAATAATAGAATAAATAAACTTAAAACTGAAATAATGTAACTATGAACATTACTTAAAATTTCAGTTTTATCTCTATCAAGAGGAGAAGAATTATTATTTAAACTTTGTAATTCATTATTATCATTTAATTGATAAATATTTTTAATTATTTGTAAATAATAAGAAGCTGATATTACACTTAATATTATTGCAATTATACTTATGAAATAATATCCATTTTCTAAAGCTGAATATAAGACAAATTGTTTTGAAAAAAATCCTACTAAAGGTGGTACTCCTGCCATTGAAAATAATGACATAGCTAAACATATACATAATAAAGGATTACTTGTAAATAAACCTTTAAATTCACTAATATAATTAATATCTTTATTAGGTTCATTATTAATTTGTAAATTAATAGTTTTTAATTTATAAGATAAAGCTAATACAATTAAAAATATATTTAAGTTAGTTATAGTATATTGAATAATATAGAATATAAATGAATCTATTGATTGTTCTGTATTAATAGCTAAAGCTAATAAAATAAAACCTATATGAGAAATTGTACTATAAGCTAATAATCTTTTTATTTTAATTTGAGCTAATCCTAATAAACTTCCAATTATTAAAGATAATAATGAACTTATTAATAATAAATTTTTAATTAATGTAGATCCTAATAATTCTGTTATTATTGAATTATTAATACTTATTATTCCTAAATTATTTTGTAATTCTAAGAATAAGATTAATATTGCGATTTTAGGTATAATAGTTAACCAAGTTGTAACAATTGTCGGAACTTCATCATAAACATCTGGAGACCAATTATGTAAAGGTGCTGCAGCTATTTTAAATAAGAATCCAATAAATATTATTATAATACCTAAATTTAATCCTTGTATAATATATTCTTGATTAGTTATAGAATTTAATAAGTATAAAGATTCTAAATTAGTTATTCCAGTATAAGAATATATTATCCCTGATCCTAATAAGATTATACTAGAAGATAAACCTCCTAATAAAAAATATTTTAAACCTGCTTTAGTAGAAGATTCAGAATCTCTATATAAAGTAGCTAAAACATATAAACCAAAAGATTGTAATTCTATACTTAAATAAATTGATATTAAATCAAAACTAGATATTAATAAAGATGAACCTAATATACTAAATAATACTAAGATTGAATAATTTGTTGAATATTTATCACCTTTAATTTCTCCTTCGGATAAGGTAGTAGTATTATTTATTAAAGGCCAAGTTAATAAAATAACACCTCCAACTGTAAACATTATTATTTCCATTAATTGTGTTATATGATTTATATGAAATAAACCATTATATATTCCTATTCCTGATCCAATTGACTGAATATATAAAGCATTTAAACTTAATGCTCCAGAATATAGTAATATAATAAAAGATATTCTTGTAAAATGAATATGATTTATTTTTATAATATTAACTGCTTTAGCAGTTATTAAACTTAATATACTTATAAATAGCATCACTTATTTAATTTTTTATTTTTTAAATATATAATAAAAAATCAGTTTATCTTATATTTAAATTTATTTTTATTATTCAACGGTCCTTCATTTATACTTTTACTATTTATTTATATTTTTACTTTCTTACTACCTGCATCTTCCTCTTCCTTCCTGCCTTTCTGTCTGCGATCTGCAAAGCAGGAAGCAGAGCAAAGCAGAAAGCAGGCAGGAAGATGCAAAACAGACAGGAAGATAAGGTAGAAGAAAGATAAGAGTAAGAGATAAACTAGATAATAAAATAATAATTTATAAAATATTAAATTTATTAATTTAATATAATATCTATAAAAATTATAGATAAGGTTAAAAAATTACAATTTTTAAATGTTACGAAAATGCAATAAATAACATAAATGAATATATCTTTAATATTATTTTTAATAGGAATATTAGGATTTGTATTAAATAGAAAAAATATAATCTTAATGATAATAGCTATAGAAATAATGTTATTAGCAGTTACATTATTAATATTAATAGTATCTTATGGATTTAATGATAGTATAGGTCAAACATATAGTTTATATATTATATCAATAGCTGGTGCTGAATCAGTAATAGGTTTAAGTATTTTAGTAGCATATTATAGATTAAGAGGAACAATTTCATTAAGAAATTAAATGTATTTATCAATAATATTTTTACCTTTAATAGGTAGTTTAATAAGTGGATTTTTAGGTAGAAAAGTAGGTACAAGTGGAAGTAAAATCATAACTTGTACAAGTTTAATAATAACTTCATTATTAATAACTATAGCTTTTTATGAAGTAGGTATAAGTGGATCACCTGTAAGTATAAATATTTTAAGTTGGTTAGATATAGAAATATTAAATATATCTTGGATATTTTATTTTGATCAGTTAACTGTTTCATTAGGATTAGCTGTTATCTATTGTTCTACTTTAATTCATATTTATACTGTAGATTATTTATCTACAGATCCTCATAATCAAAGATTTTTTGCTTATTTATCTGCTTTCACATTTGGTATGTTAGTTTTAATTTGTGGAGGTAATTTTTTTGTAATGTTTGTAGGTTGGGAAGCAATAGGAGTAGTATCTTATTTATTAATTAATTATTATTTCACTAGATTACAAGCAAATAAAGCAGCAATGTTAGCTTTTACAATGAATAGAGGAGGAGATATGTTAATGAGTATAGGATTTTTTGCTATATTTTCTATATTTGGAACTTTAAATTATTCAGAAATATTTACTTTAACTCCTTATATAAATGAATTATCTATTACTTTAATTTCATTATTATTATTAGGTGGTGCTATTGCTAAAAGTGCTAATATTCCTTTACATTCTTGGTTACCTGGTAGTATGGAAGCTCCTACTCCTGTAAGTGCATTATTACATGCAGCAACATTGGTAACAGCAGGTATATATTTATTAATAAGAGTTTCACCTATATTAGAATATAGTGAAACTGCTTTATTAATAATAACTTTATTAGGAAGTAGTACAGCTTTTTTTGCAGCAACATGTGGTTTATTACAAAATGATTTAAAAAGAATAATTGCTTTTAGTACAATTTCTCAATTAGGATATATGATGATGGCTATTGGATTAAGTCAATATAATGTTGCTTTAATGCATACAGTAAATCATGCTTTCTTTAAAGCATTATTATTCTTAGGTGCAGGTGCTGTTATCCATGCTTTTGCAGATCAACAAGATGTAAGAAAAATGGGTGGATTAATTAAATTTTTACCTTTTACTTATGCTGTTATGTTAGTTGGAAGTTTAAGTTTATTAGCTACTCCTTATTTAACAGGATTTTATAGTAAAGATTTAATATTAGAATTAGCTTTTGGTAAATATAGTTTTAGTGGATTATATGCTTATATATTAGGAACTGTTACAGCAGGTATAACAGCTTTTTATAGTTTTAGATTAATAAGTTTAGTTTTCTTAGGTTATCCTAATGGTCAAAAAAATTCATATTTAAATAGTCATGAATCAAATATTGCAACAGTAATACCATTATTAATATTATCTTTATTTAGTATATTCTTTGGTTTTGTATTTTCTGATTTATTTGTAGGTATAGGTTCAGATTTCTTTCAAAATTCTATTTTTATTCATCCGAATAATATAGCTATAGTAGAAGCTGAATTCTCTTTAAATTTATTAATTAAATTATTACCATTAATATTTAGTGTATTAGGTTCATTATTAGCTATTTATTTATATAATTTCCAACCTTTAACTGTATCTAGTTTTTCTAATTATAAATCAATTAGAACTATTTATGCATTTTTAAATGGTAAATATTATTTTGATGTGATTTATAATCAATATATTGTTCAAAATGGTTTAAAATTAGGTTATACTATTAGTAAAGAAATAGATAGAGGTATTATTGAATTATTAGGTCCTTTAGGTTTATCTAAATCTTTATTTAATACTGGTAATAATTTAGCTAAATTAGATACTGGAATTATTACTACTTATTCATTATATATTACTATAGGTTTAATAGCTTTATTATTCTTAGTTTTTGCTCCTTTCTTAATTAATAATTTAATTATTTTTAATACAGAAAATATTTGGTCTACTATTGTAGAATTTAGATTATTTATTATTTATATTGCTACTGCTTTAATATTATTATTACCTTAGTATTTTCATGATTTGTATTGCTAGCTTTAGAATAAATATTTTTATTTCCCCCTTATCTCTACCTTTCTACCGAAGACAGAAAGAAAGGTAGAGGTAGGTAGATTAATTAAAATAGTTTAGAATTCTAAACTTTGAATTATTATTTAATTTATGAAGTTACAAAAGTTAATTTATATCTAGTTATTAAAAAAGAAAAAATTTAAATTTTTAGATAAAAAAGACCAGAAAATATTAATTTATATAAATCTATTTTTCTCTGCTTTGCAGATAAAAAAAAAAAACAATTAGACTTAAATAATCCTTTAGTTATTATTTATTTAAGTTTATTTATATAAACAATTAAAATTTAATTCATAGATTTAACTTATAAATTTTTAGAGTTAAAAAGTTATCGT
>Ga0247736_10000108_pt1 | contig 32056 bp, 35 predicted proteins | sample UWRJL193509B2_FD_180935 | JGI IMG/M metagenome (GOLD analysis project Ga0247736, IMG submission 180935) | Plant litter microbial communities from Arlington Agricultural Research Station in Wisconsin, United States - UWRJ-L193-509B-2 | ecosystem: Environmental > Terrestrial > Plant litter >...
TCGATCTCAGCGAACAGCACCACGGAGAACGGCTTGCGGCGCACCTTCTCGGTGAGCTGGCCACCCTCTTCGAAGCCGACGAATCCGGGAGGAGCACCGAACAGTCGCGAGACCGTGTGCTTCTCGCCGTACTCCGACATGTCGAGGGAGATCAGCGCGTTCTCGTCGTCGAAGAGGAACTCGGCAAGCGCCTTGGCGAGCTCAGTTTTTCCGACTCCGGTCGGACCGGCGAAGATGAACGAACCGCTCGGACGCTTCGGGTCCTTGAGGCCGGCACGCGTGCGTCGGATCGTCTTGGAGAGAACCGAGATGGCCTCTTCCTGGCCGATGACGCGCTGGTGCAGTGCCTTCTCCATGAAGATGAGCCGGCTGGACTCTTCCTCGGTGAGCTTGAAGACGGGGATCCCGGTGGCCTGGGCGAGCACCTCGGCGATGAGACCCTCATCGACGGTTCCGCTGGCTCCGACATCGCCGGACTTCCACTGCTTCTCGAGACGCAGGCGCTCCCCGAGCAGCTTCTTCTCTTCGTCACGAAGCGAAGCAGCCTTCTCGAAGTCCTGGTCTTCGATTGCGCCTTCCTTCTGCCCGCGGACACCGGCGATGCGCTCGTCGAACTCACGCAGCTCCGGCGGTGCGGACAGGATCGAGAGGCGCAGGCGTGCGCCGGCCTCGTCGATCAGGTCGATCGCCTTGTCGGGAAGGAACCGGTCGGCCACGTAGCGGTCGGCCAGGTTCGCGGCGGCGACGATCGCGCCATCCGTAATCGACACCTTGTGGAACGCCTCGTACTTGTCGCGGAGTCCCTTGAGGATGTTGATGGTGTGGGGAAGGGTGGGCTCGTGCACCTGCACGGGCTGGAACCGACGCTCGAGAGCGGCGTCCTTCTCGAAGTGCTTGCGGTACTCGTCGAGCGTGGTCGCACCGACGGTCTGCAGCTCACCGCGGGCGAGCAGCGGCTTGAGGATCGATGCGGCGTCGATTGCACCCTCGGCAGCACCGGCACCCACGAGCGTGTGGATCTCGTCGATGAAGACGATGATGTCGCCGCGCGTGCGGATCTCCTTGGTGACCTTCTTCAGGCGCTCTTCGAAGTCACCGCGGTAGCGGCTTCCGGCGATGAGCGAACCGAGGTCGAGCGAGTAGAGCTGCTTGTCCTTCAGCGTCTCGGGCACGTCGCCCTTGACGATGGCCTGGGCAAGCCCCTCGACGACGGCAGTCTTACCGACGCCGGGCTCACCGATCAGCACGGGGTTGTTCTTGGAGCGACGCGAGAGGATCTGCATGACCCGCTCCATCTCTTTCTCGCGCCCGATCACGGGGTCGAGCTTTCCATCGCGGGCGGCCTGCGTGAGGTTGCGCCCGAACTGGTCGAGAATCTGCGAGCCCTTGTCAGGAGCTGCGTCGTTGCCGCCCACGGCGACCGCCTCCTTGCCCTGGTAGCCAGAGAGAAGCTGGATGACCTGCTGGCGAACCTTATTGAGGTCGGCACCCAGCTTGACGAGCACCTGTGCTGCGACGCCTTCACCCTCGCGGATGAGGCCGAGCAGGATGTGCTCAGTGCCGATGTAGTTGTGGCCGAGCTGCAGCGCTTCGCGCAGTGACAGCTCGAGAACCTTCTTCGCACGGGGCGTGAAGGGGATGTGTCCGGTCGGCTGCTGCTGACCCTGGCCGATGATGTCCTGCACTTGCTCGCGCACGGCATCGAGAGAGATGCCAAGCGACTCGAGCGCCTTTGCAGCAACACCCTCACCCTCGTGGATCAGCCCGAGCAGGATGTGCTCGGTACCGATGTAGTTGTGGTTGAGCATCTTGGCCTCTTCCTGGGCCAGGACGACAACGCGACGAGCACGATCGGTAAATCTTTCAAACATGATTACTCCCTAAGCACCGGGCAGGATTCGGTGCCGATATAGAGAGACTAACCAGCGAACCCCGCGTTCGATGCCCCTGTTCGCCGTGGGCGTTATGAGCCGTTCCAGAGCTGGCAGAAACCTGGCGCCGTGTCTGAGGGCAGCGCCACCCCCGCCGCTTCGAGGGCGAGGAGCACTTCTGCGGATGCCGTGTCCGGCACCGCTCCGGGCACCGGCTCGTCAGCGCAGTCACCGAGATGGAAAGCCCTCGACTCGTCACCCTGCAGAAAACTGAACGTCACCCGGTCCAGTCCTGCGGTCGCAACGGCGGTCGCCGCGGCCGTGACGATCTTCCATCCGGCGCTGCCCGTGCCGTCGGCAGAGAACTCCAAGTCATCGACCGCGAGTATGTAGTTAGCGCCGGGCGGAGTCCCCGCGATGGCCGCCCAGCGAAAGGTCGACCCGGTTGCTCCGGCGACAGTCGGGTCGGTGGAAGGCGCGAGAGTAGCGAGCTCCCGCGCAACGTCGACGTAAGTTGGATCAGGGAGTATCCCTCGAACGAAGAAACCCGGGGTGAGCAGTATGCCCGTATCGGTCGGCGCCGGGCCGAGTTCGCGCAGTTCGTCGAAATTGCGCTGCAGCGACCGCGCCGCCTCGAGGTCGGTTTGCGCCGCACTGATCACCGAGCCGCTGAAGTCGATTCCCGGCGAGGACAACTCGAGCGACAGGGGTGAACCGGCCACCTGCTCCACGGCACGCCAGTAGGCGATCTCTGCGGTGACCTGCGACTCGTCCCGAGAGAAATCCGTGACCGTCAGTACGGAGCCCTCGGTGGCAGTTACTTGCACGGTGCCGAGGAACGCGCTCCATGATTCCGAATAGTCGACTGCCGCGCGAGCGATCACCGCTGCCAGCTGGTCGGTCGTCGCCCCCGCATCGGCCGTGACGAAGAGTGCCGGGCCGGGTTTCGCAGACGTGGCGTCGAAGCTGCCGTCCACCTCGTTGACACCATCGAGCTTCGCCACGTCGGCGGCAAGGGTTCGCATCCGGTCGGCGTTCGCGGCATCCTCTCCGAGAAAGCCGATGACCGTTCCGCCATCTCCGATGAGGCTGCACCCGGAGAGCAGCACCGCCGCTACGGCGAGCGCCAGGATGCCCGCAAGGCGAGATTTTCGACGATGCCCCATTTGGTCAGGCTAGCCGCGCGACAGGCACTTGCGCAGTCCCCCGAGCAGGGCTAGGTTAACGTTTATCGTTGTTATCGATAATCGTTAGGACAGGACAATGGCCCGCATCGCCCCCCACGAAACAGAAGCACCAGCGCTTGCCGCCTGGGGCAAGTGGGACAAACTCTCGCTGCAGCTCATCCTCGTCGGCGTGGCGCTCTACGCCCTCGGCGTGCTCGCCTGGGGAACGATCTCGATCGTCGCCATGCTGGCCAGCGGCAACCGCGAGCTCACGCTCGCCGCGAGCGGAGACCTCCCGGCTGCAGCATCCGCCGGCACCGCGACCCTCGTCGATGGCGGTTACGAGAGCGCCTGGGTCTCGGTCACCGACCTCGCCCCGGTGACCAGTGGCCTGCTGACCGCGGGCACGATCATCGGGGTCGTCACCCAAGTGCTCGTCGCGGCGACTTTCGTCTACCTCGCATTCCGGCTGCTGCGCCGTCGCCCGTTCATGAAGTCGCTCACCTGGGCGTTCATCACCAGCGGCGCCGCCCTGCTTCTCGGTTCACTCATCGCCCAGGGGCTCACCGGCTTCGGCAGCTGGCTGGTCGCCACCGAACTCGGGTCGACCCCGGACGCCGGCGACTTCTGGCCGATGGCGATCTCCGTGGACCTGGGGCCGATCGGTTTCGGCTTCGCCCTCATGCTGGTCGGCAGCGCGTTCGAATACGCGCAGAAGCTCTCGCGCGACGTCGAGGGTCTCGTCTGATGGCGCCTGCTGCGGACGACGAACTCAGCGGCATTCATTGCCGGCTCGACGAACTGCTCGTCGAACGTGGGATGACCCTGACCCGGCTGAGCGAGCTCGTCGGGGTGAGCATCGTGAACCTGTCGGTGCTCAAGAACGACCGCGCCAAGGCGGTCAGGTTCTCGACACTGACCGCGATCTGCGCAGCCCTCGATTGCACCGTCGGCGAACTGCTGGTGCGCGGCGCGGACTGACTCCGCTAGAAGTCGAAGCCCCCGCCGAAGTCGCCGCCTCCGCCGAAGTCGCCACCACCGAAGTCTCCGCTGCCGGAGTCGTATCCCCCGCCATCGGCTGACGTCGTGGTGTCGCTGCCGGAATCGGCCGAGGCGTCTGACGAGCCGTCAGAGGAGTCCCCCGACGCGTCGTTCGACGAGTCACCCTCGGAACCATTCAGGTCGGGCATGAAGGCCGAGACGAGGGCGGAACCGATAACGTACCCGGCGACCGTGCCGAGCAGGGAGCTCGCGATCATGCTTCCGAAACCCGGCCCCTGGCGATTGCCCTGGGCATCCTGCGCGGCCATCGACCGCTCCATCGTGCCGGGGTTGCGCAATTCAGACCGGGTGGCGGCGGAGGCGAGGGACGCAGCATCCGTACCCCGGGGAGCCTCGCCGGCCGGCGCGTTCTCGCTCAGCTGGGTGAAGAGCAACTGGCGCTGCTCTGGCGTGAGCTTCTCGAACGCTTCGGCATGCACCTGCTCGATGGTCTCCGGCGGCGCGGTGCGCAGCAGGTAGCGGTAGCGCTCGAGAGCGATCTCGTTCTCATCGCGCGGCGCCGAACGGGTGGGCGCGGGCTGGTTGCGGTAGTCCGGCTGCTGCGGCTCGGTTCCGAAAAGGCGGTCGAAGAATCCCATGAGCTGTCCCGTCGTCGATGTTGCCTACAACGGTAGAGGAGCCCGGCTGGGGATCAGCGGGGTGTCAGCTAGGACTCAGCCGACTGTTAAGCGCCGGGGCCGGGCTGGTCGAGCCGTGCGCGCTCTTCGGCTTCGATGTCGGCATACACCTTGCGCTCGGTACGGTCGGCCCGGATGATCGCGCGCATGATGAACCAGAAGACGAGCCCGACGAGAATCGTCGGCGCTACGGAGTAGAGCGCATTAGCCCAGTAGTTTTCCAGCACCTGACTAGGGTACGCCGAATTAGCTGGTGTTCCGCCCAGTGGTCGGAGCGGATCAGCGGACGAGCGTCACTACGGCGATCACGACGAGCACCCCGACCAGGGTGAGGGTCATGATGAGGCGGGAGGTGCGGCGGTCCATCGGTTAGAAAGACCCCTTGGTGACACCCTGATAGACGCCCGAGATGATCATGTAGACGGCGAATCCAGCGACGATGACCCAGATGGCGATGCGCGTGAAGGGGATGTCCTTCTTCTTCTTTTCCTCGCCGGGCAGTTTCAGATCCATGGTGCCAAGTTTAGGTGACCTAAAATTCTCGCGTGAGCAATCTCGAAACCGACCCGGCCGAGGTGGAGTGTGAGTCCGCTCGTGTGGAGACCTCGAGACGGGAACTGCTCGAGCCGCGCGACGTTCCGCTCGGCGGCCCCCGCGCGATGCAGGTGCGCCGCACCCTGCCGCAGCGATCGCGCTCACTGATCGGCGCCTGGTGCTTCGTCGATCACTACGGGCCGGATGCCGTCTCGGCGAGCGGCGGCATGGTCGTTCCGCCGCATCCGCACACCGGGCTGCAGACTGTCAGCTGGCTGTTCACCGGCGAGGTCGAGCACCGCGACAGCGTCGGAAGCCACGCCATGGTGCGCCCGGGCGAGATCAACCTGATGACCGCGGGCAGCGGCATCGCACACTCCGAAGTCTCGACTGCGGCCACCACGACGCTGCACGGAGCACAGCTCTGGCTTGCACTCCCGGATGCCGACCGGCAGCACCCCCCATTCTTCGAGCACTTCGCGCCGGAACCCGTCGTCTTCGGCGGAGCGACGGTACGGGTCTTCATCGGTTCGCTCCTGGGGAGCGATTCACCGGTGCGCGTCTTCAGCCCCCTGGTCGGCGCCGAGCTCACCGTGCCAGCCGGGACCAGCATCGACCTGCCGGTCGACCCCGCTTTCGAGCACGGCATCCTTCTCGATGAGGGGACCGTGACCATCGACGACGTCGATCTTCCGCGCAGTCACCTGGCCTACCGGGGTGCCGGGGCTGGCAGCGTCCGCATCTCGGCGGGCCCGGACGGAGCGCGGCTGTTGCTGATCGGCGGCGCACCATTCGGCGAGCGGATCGTCATGTGGTGGAACTTCATCGGCCGCACCCACGAAGAGATCGTGGAGTACCGCGGCGCGTGGCAGTCAGACGTCATTGCCGGCGGACGCCCCGACGGGCGCTTCGGCACCGTCGCCGGTTACCCCGGCAGCGCGCTGCCGGCGCCCGAGCTGCCGAACGTTAGGCTGCGCCCGCGCGACTGACCGCCCTACTTGACGAGCGGGAAGAGGATCGTCTCGCGGATGCCGAGGCCGGTGATCGCCATGAGCAGGCGGTCGATGCCCATTCCCATTCCGCCGGTCGGCGGCATGCCGTGCTCGAGTGCCCGCAGGAACTCCTCGTCGAGGCGCATCGCCTCGAGGTCTCCGCGGGTGGCGAGCTTCGCCTGCTCCACAAAACGCTCCCGCTGGATGACCGGGTCGACGAGTTCGGAGTAGCCGGTCGCGAGCTCGAAGCCGCGGATGTAGAGGTCCCACTTCTCGACCACACCGTCGATGGAGCGGTGCGCACGCACGAGGGGGCTGGTCTCGATGGGGAAGTCCATGACGAAAGTCGGGCGAACGAGGTCGCCCTTGACGAAGTGCTCCCAGAGCTCTTCGACGTACTTTCCGTGGTTGGCGAGGTGAACCTCGACACCCTCGCGGTCGGCGATCGCCTTGAGGTCGTCGACACTCGTGGCGGGCGTGATCTCGATGCCCGCCGCCGCGCTGAGCGACTCGTACATCGAGATGCGGTCCCACTCGCCGCCGAGGTCGTACTCGGTGCCGTCGGCCCAGGTCACCGTGGTCGATCCGGAGACCGCGACAGCGGCGTTCTGGATGAGTTCCTGCGTCAGGTCGGCGATCTGGTTGTAGTCGCCGTAGGCCTGGTAGGCCTCGAGCATCGCGAACTCGGGTGAGTGGGTCGAGTCGGCGCCCTCGTTACGGAAGTTGCGGTTGATCTCGAAGACCCGGTCGATACCGCCGACGACGGCGCGCTTGAGGAACAGCTCAGGTGCGATGCGCAGGAACAGCTCGGTGTCGAAAGCGTTGGAGTGCGTGATGAACGGGCGTGCCGACGCTCCACCGTGCATCGTCTGCAGCATCGGGGTCTCGACCTCGAGGAACTCGTGGCCGGTGAAGGTCGCACGGAGGCTGGCGTTGACGGCGGCGCGGGCCCGCACGGTGAACCGGGCCTGCTCGCGAACTATGAGGTCGAGGTAGCGCGTGCGCACGCGGGCTTCGTCGCTCAATTCGGAGTGCAGATTCGGCAGCGGCAGGATCGCTTTGGCCGCGATCTTCCACTCCTTCACGAGGATCGACAGCTCGCCGCGGCGGCTCGAGATGACCTCACCCGAGACGAAGACGTGGTCGCCGAGGTCGACGAGGGCCTTCCACTCATCGAGAGACTCCTGGCCGACTTCGGCAAGCGAGACCATGACCTGGATGCGCTGGCCGTCTCCGGCCTGGAGCGCGGCGAAGCAGAGCTTGCCACCGATGCGGGAGTGCACGACGCGCCCGGCAAGGCCGACGATCTCGCCGGTGGCGGTGTCGGTCTCGAGCTCGGAGTACTGCGAACGGACCGCGGCGATGGTCGTCGTGATCGGAACGGAGACCGGATACGCCTCGCCGTTCTCGAGCAGGCGGTCGCGCTTCGCCAGTCGTACGGCCTTCTGCTCGCTGATTTCCTCAGCTGTGGGCTCGGCGGGTACTGGCTGGTCGGTCATAACTGCTCCTGATGCTTTAGCGACGTCCCATGGTATCCGGCCCGCGTGGGCGCAGGTGCCCGGCGAAGGCCGCAGGCCGGGCCGGCTACCGCGAGAGGTGCGCGCCAGAGCGTTGAGCGAGTGCACGGGCAATCCGTTGCGTGAGCGAGTGGTGCCGCCCACCCAGGTGAGCCTTCGTGACACGGATCACCAACCATCCCGCATCTTCGAATAGCTCGCGACGAATGATGTCATCTTCATAGGTCCGAGGATCCGTGCGGTGATGTTCGCCTTCGTACTCGAGGGCGATCATCTCGTCGACATAGGCCAGGTCCGGTGTGCCGATGAATTGGCCTTCGGCGCTGATCACCGTATGTCCGATCACCGGCTCGGGAAGCCCGGCGCGAACGATGACCAGGCGTAGCTTCGTCTCCTGAGGTGAGTCCGTACCCGTGCGAACGTCCGACAGACATGCACGGACGTTGACTATGCCGGGAACACCGCGCCCTGATTCCACTGCGTCGCGTAGCTGCGCGAGCGTGCACAGCGGCCGCTTGCGCCGCACCAGGTGGTCGCCCACCATGACCAACTCGTCGTGGCTGAGGAATGGACCGAGATGCGACCACACGTTCGCGGGAGGTTGAGCCCGAAGATCGCCTTTCTCCCAGGGGGTTGCAGCCTCGGTCAGGCGATGGCCCGATATGCCTCTGGCGCGAGGTGGAAACGCTGGCGGAACAACCGAGACATGGAGGGTCGGGCCATCTCGAAGGTCTTGTGGGAGCGGAAGACCATACAGCTCCGCGGCGGTGACATGGCTGAAGAACTGTTCGGCCGTCAATTTCGGCGCGTAAGCAGCGCAGCGCTCCTCCGTCGACACGACCTGTTGCACAGTCCGAACTCCGTGGAATGGAGTGTTCAGCCGTGCTGATCGCAACTGTGACGGGGTTACTCCCGCAGCTTCGGCATCCGAGATTCGGAAAGCTTCGCCGACCAGTGCCGGGGGCAGCTCGCGGGGTTTTCGCACGCCACAATGGTGCCCTCACCCCGCGACGACCGGCGAAAACCTTCCACACCCGATCGAGTGGGTAGAAAGTGTGGTTATGAGCGTGCCATAACCGCATTTTTTACCAAATGAATGGGGTCAGCCGCCGAGGTGGATGAGTTCGTTGTCGATGAGGCGCGTCGAGCCGACGATCGCCGCGACCAAGACGACGGCCGGGCCGCGGTAGTCGTCGTCGACCGGCAGGAACGTCGACGGCTTCACGACCTTGAGATAGTCGAGCTGCACGAGCGATTCGCCCATGAGCGCCGACTGGGCAGCGGCGATGACGGAGTCGATGCCGCGATCCGCCGACGACGCGGCGGCCTCGAGCGCGATCGAGAGGGTGCGTGCGGCGCGGCGTTCTTTCGCGTCGAGAAAACGGTTGCGGCTGGAGAGGGCCAGTCCGTCGTCCTCGCGCACGGTCTCGACGACCTCGACGGTGACCGGCAGGTTGAGGTCGGCGATCATGCGGGTGACGAGGAACACCTGCTGGGCATCCTTCTGGCCGAACAACACGTGCTTCGGCTGAACGACATTGAGCAGCTTGCCGACGATGGTGAGCACTCCATCGAAGTGTCCGGCGCGCGACCGTCCTTCATAGAGCGAACCCACCTGGCCGGCCTTGATCGTGGTCTCGATCGGCCAGGTCGGGTACAGCTCGTCGACCGAGGGCGCGAAGACGAAGTCGACCCCGAGGGCCTCGAGCTTCGCGAGGTCTTCGTCGAGGGTGCGCGGGTAGCGGTCGAGGTCTTCCCCGGCAGCGAACTGCAGCGGGTTGACGAAGATCGACACGACGGTGGTTGAGGCGAGCTCTTTCGCTCGCTCGATCAGCGCGAGGTGGCCGTCGTGCAGGGCTCCCATGGTGGGCACGAGTGCCACATCACGGCCGTCGAGCACTCGACGGAGTTCGGCCACGGTTTCGATGACGACGGGCACTGGTGGTTCCTTTCGAGCGGCCGGTGGGAGCTGGCCGCCTACCGATAGTAACCGCCGCCGACCCAGCGATCAGCCGAACAGGTCGGGCGTGAGCAGGTCGTCGGGACCGGATGCCGCGGCCAGCGCGTTCTCGACCGACGAGCGCACGAGCGGAGCGAGCACGCGTCCGGGGGCCTCGAGCCCGAGGTCGGAGAGCAGGCCGACGGCCTGGCTGACGATGGCCGTCGAGAAGCTCGTCGCCGTGGCGATGGCCTCGGCGTAAGCGGCCCGGTCGGCCTCGGCGACGATGACGGGTTCGGCGCCCATCTCGACCACGAGGGCCTGGCCGATCGGCTGCACCGGAGTGGGAGCGGTGACGGCGAAGTAGCTCTCGCGCAGGCGCACAAGGTCGATGCTCGTGCCGGTGAACGCCATGGCCGGATGCAGCGCGAGCGGGATCACGCCCGCCGCGATGGCCGGGGCGAGTACGCCGATCCCGCTGCCCGGCGCGGTGTGCAGCACGAGCTGCCCGGGCTGCCACGCCCCGACCGCCGCGAGGCCGGAGACGAGCTGTTCGAGCTCGGATTCCGGCACGGCGAGGATCACGAGTTCGCTGCGCTCGATGAGCTGGGGGATTTCGAGGATGGGGGCGCCGGGCAGCATGGCTTCGGCGCGATCGCGGCTCGACTCGGAGACCGCCGAGATGCCGACTATCGCGTGGCCGGCACCGGCAAGGGCCGCCCCGAGTACCGGGCCGACTTTGCCGGCACCGATAATGCCTATACCCAGGCGTCCGGATCTCTGGGTCATGCGGGAGCTCCATCGGTGAGGCGGGGCGGGGGCGATGCGGTCACAGCCGCGCTACCCCAGCGGTGGGTCGTGTCGGCGGAGGCCGAGAGCACGGTCGAGCGGGCGGCATCCGCGAAAAAACGGCTCGCGGTCGGCGCATCGATCGCGCCGAGGCTGGCCGAGACCGGGCCGGCGACCGTGTTGACCTGCACCGACGCAAGGCGCAGGCGCCGCTCGAGCGGGCCCTGCGTGAGCGCGACGCCCTGGGCCCGGGCGAGAGGAACGACGACGAGGCGGCGCCAGACGAAGCCCGAGCGCAGCAACACCGCGTGCGGGACGAGCGCGAAGCCGTTGCGCCGCCAGGAGAACCAGCGCAGGATGCGCGCCCGCGGTGGCGAATTGTGGAAGCCGTCTTCGCTTCGCCCCCCGCTCGTGAGTCCTCGCTCGAGCAGGGCTATCGACTCCGGATCGACCAGGGCCGGCAGCACGAGCTCGAGCACCTTGCGCACGTCGCTGAGATTGCCGACCGGCAGGATCGTCGTGTTCGCCTGCCCGGCGGCACCCTTCGCCGCCGACGTGGACGCACGGTTCAGCTTGATCTCCCACCAGCCCGGCGCTCGCCAGAGCAACGGTTGCGAGACCTGCACCGAGTGGATGCGCCCGGGAGGCAGGGTCTCGTTGCTCGTGGAGAACAGCCCGAAGCCGACGCGCACGCCATCCGGGGTTCCGGCGATGCTGTAGCGGAGGGATTTCGTGAAGCGCGAGAAATAGAAGCCGGCCATACCGAGAAGAATCGGCACGAGCGGTGCGATGAAGAAGAACTCGCCGGTCCGGGCGAACACCACCGCGAGCCCGGCGATGAGCACCACGAGGAGAACTGTCGTCTCGCTGAGCACGAGGGAACCGATGAGGCGGCCGAGGTTCATCGAGACGACCGATTCGCGCGGGGCGAGGTCGGGGTCGAGCTCGGGCGCGAGCAGTTCGTTGACGCGCTGCTCGACGAGGCCTGGGGCACTTGGGCCCGCGGCAGCCACGAGCGGAAGCGCGGCGAGAGCGGCCGGGTCGTCAGTCGCCGCGGCTTCGGCGCGCTGGGTTCCCGACGCGAGCACGAGGATCTCGCGGCGCAGCTGGTCGGAGGCCTGCGAACCGAGGTAGGCGAGCTGCACATTCGCGTCCTGCCCGGCGACGTTGACCTCGAGCTTCGCAGCCCCGAACAACCGGGCGAGGAACGGGCGCTGGATGTTGATGCCCTGGATGCGGTCGAGTCGCGCCCTGCGGTGTGTGCGGAACAGGATGCCGCTGCGCACCTCGACGACCTCGTCGGTGATACGGAAGGTGTGCATGCGCCACGAGAAGTAGAACCCGACGACGAGAGCGATGATGATGACCAGGATCCCGAGCAGCACCAGCCCGCCGAACCCGCTCTCGGCCAGCAGCACGAGCGGTTCACCGTCGTCGCCCGGCCCGCCCGGGCCACCGAAGAGGTTGTCGAGAAGGATGTCGCGCAGGTTGACGATGACGATGCCGGCGATCGCGAACAGCGTGAGCCCGCCGCGCAGGAACGGTGTTGCCGGGTGCAGCCGGTGCCACTCGCCGTCGGCGAACCCGGAATGCGCCGCGGGGGTGGGAGGGGTAACGGGCTGGCTCACAACCCGGCCCTCCGGCTCTCGGCCAGACCGACGAGACGGTCGCGCAGTTCTTCTGCCTCCTGTTCGGGGAGCCCCGGTACGACGATCGTCGCGGCGGCAGCGGCGGTGACGAACCGGAGCTCGCTCAGCCCGAGCGCCCGGGCGAGGGGACCGCGATTGATGTCGACGAGCTGCATCCGCCCGTAGGGCACCGCGACGAATCGCTGCCAGGCGAGTCCGCGGCGGAACAGCAGGTCGTCGTCGCGCAACTGGTACCCGATCGAGCGCACCCGGCGCGGGGTCAGCAGGATTGTGACGAGCGAGCTGGTGCCTACTACGACCGGCGGAATCCAGCCGAGGTCCCAGTGGAACAGCACCAGAGGCACGAGCGACACAGCGGTGACCATGAGGCCCGAGACGATGTAGCCGACGACATCGACGACTATGTACTTCGGCGAGACCCGGCGCCAGCCGGTCGCCGGGGGCCAGCCCGCGTCGTCGACCCGGGGCGGCTCGGTGGGCGAGACGTAGGGGGGATGAGGCTGGTCAGTCACTCGGTGGTGTCCTTTGCTCGCATGGTCGGTGCTCACATGGTTGGTGCTCACATGATCGGCGGCTTGCGTGATTCACGTGCCACTCCGGCGAGAAAGGCTATCGCGTCGTCGCTGACGGACCGGATTTCTCGTCGTCTTCCGGAGGAAGTGTGCACATTTTCTCGGCAACCAGCCCACCGACGAGCAACACGATCGCTCCGACGGTGGTGAAGATCGCTATCGAAACCGAGCCTACAGCGGCGACCACGGGCCGGCTGAGAAGAAAGATCAGGAACGCGGCGAGCGCTCCCCCGAGCAGTGCCCCGGTCAGGCTCGACGCTTTCGCGAGAAGCACCACGCGGGTGGCGTAGAACGGGTCGATCGCCCGCTGGGCCGCCCGGATCACCGAGCGGTACACCGGGATCGCCGCAAGCAGCACCAGGATGCCGATGAGCGAGAGGGCGATCGCGAGGGTCACCGGGGGAATCACGATCGGCCGGCCGGAGGTCTGCAGGCCGAGCTGCAGCAACCAGCCCGCGCCCGCGCCGATGACGGCGAGCACGATGAGCACTGTCGGGCGGGTGCGCGTCACAGCAGAGGCTCGCTGTCGTAGGGGATGACCACGTCGGTGAGGCCGTCGAGAAGGGCGTCGATGCGCCCGAGCCCGGGGAGTGCGGCATCCGGGTCGATCGCAGCCCAGGGCGCGAGCACAAACGCCCGCGCGGCCGCCCGCGGATGCGGGAGCGTGAGGGTATCGGTCTGCAGGGTGAATCCGCCGAAGGTCACGATGTCGATGTCGAGGGTGCGGTCGCCCCAGCGCTCTTCGCGCACGCGACCGTTCTGCTGTTCGATGGCGGAGGTCGCGTCGAGCAGTTGCTGGGGGGAGAGCACCGTGCGCACACTCACGACAGCGTTGAGGTAGGCGGGTGCATCGTGGTCGACTCCGCCGGGTTTGAGAGCCGGGGTCTCGACGATCGGGGATGCCGCCGTCAGGGTGACCCCGCGAATATCGCCGATCGCCTTCACCGCCTCGCGAAGCGTCGCTTCACGATCTCCGAGGTTGCTGCCGAGCGAGAGCACGGCGGCAAGGCCGACCTGCAGGCGCTGCGGTCGCACCGGGATCACTCGCGTCCCCGCACGATGGTGACCGAGACATCGGCGAAGGGCACGGTGATCGGCGCGCTCGGCTTGTGCACTGTCACCTCGACCAGGCTCGCGGCGCGGTGCGCGAGCACCACCTGCGCGATGCGCTCGGCGACCGTCTCGATGAGGTCGACCGGGTCGCTCTCGACGGCAGCGACGACTTCTTCGGCGAGCTCGCCGTAGTGGATCGTCAGGCCGAGGTCATCGTTCGCTGCCGCAGCACGCAGGTCGACCTGCACCGTCACGTCGATGATGAAGACCTGGCCGGTGCGTCGTTCGTGTTCGAATACGCCGTGGAAAGCCGAGGCGCGCAGTCCGGTCAGGGTGACGCGGTCGCCGGTGATCGCGGTCACGAGGCGGCACCCTTCTGCCAGGCGCTGGCCACGTCGAGCGCAGCCACGGTCGCGGGCACGTTGTGCACGCGAACCCCCCAGGCTCCGGCCTGGGCGGCGAGGGCGCTGAGAATCGCCGTGGCCGGGTCGCGGTCTTCGGCGGGGGCACCGTCAGCGGCGAACCGTTTGAGGAAGCCTTTGCGTGAAGCCCCGACCAGAACCGGGAAGCCGAGGGCGCTGAACTCGGCAAGGTGCCCGAGTACCGCCCAGTTCTGCTCGCCATCCTTGGCGAATCCGATACCCGGATCGAGGATGATCCGTTCGGGATCGACTCCCCAGATGATGAGCTCGGCGAGGCGGTGCTGCAGCTCGGTGCGGACGTCGGCGACGACATCCGTATAGTGAGCGTTCAGCTGCATCTCGTCGCTGTGGCCACGCCAGTGCATTGCGACGTAGTGCACCCCGGTACGCGCGACTATGCGGTACATCTCGGGGTCGGCGAGCCCGCCTGAGACATCGTTGATGAGAACCGCACCGGCGTCGCTCGAGGCAAGCGCCGTTGCGGAGTTCATGGTGTCGACGCTGACCGGCACGCCCGCCTCGACGAGTCGCTTGATTACGGGCAGCACCCTTTCCTGCTCATCGTCGATGCTGACGCGACCGGCTCCGGGCCGGGTGGACTCTCCGCCGACGTCGACGATGTCCGCACCCTGCTCGATCAGCTCGAGTCCGCGCTCGATCGCGAGGTCGGCGTCGCTGAAGCGCCCCCCATCACTGAACGAATCCGGGGTCGTGTTGAGGATCCCCATGATGACGGGGCGGTCGCCGGGTCCGCGCGGGGCGAAGACGGGTGAAGCAGTGGCTGCGGGTGACGTGGTCATCGTGCGTTTCCTCCGATGAGAGCCATGATCTCGGCGCGGGCGACGGGTTCACTGAGGGTGCCGCGGGTAGCCATGGTCACGGTGGAGCTCCCCGCCTGGCGCACGCCGCGGGCCGACACGCAGCCGTGCACGGCATCCAGCACCACGAGAACCCCGAGCGGTTCGAGGCCGCCCTCGAGCGCGTCGGCGATCTCCTCGGTCAGGCGCTCCTGCAGCTGCGGGCGCGATGCGAGAGTGTCGAGAACGCGCGGCAGCTTGCCGAGGCCGACCACGCGGTGGTTCGGGATATAGGCGATGTGCGCGGTGCCGGTGAACGGCAGCAGGTGGTGCTCGCAGATCGACCGGAATTCGAGGTCGCGCAGCAACACGAGCTCCCCGAGCTCGCCCTCGGCGAGCTCGACGGTGTCGACGAGGTGGCTCTGCGGGTCGACCTCGAGGCCGGCGAAGAAGTCGGCGTAGGCCTGCGCGACCCGCTGCGGGGTCGACTCGAGACCGGGTCGCGTGCCATCCTCACCGATCGCAGCGAGGATTTCGGCGACCGCCGCCTCGATGCGTCCGGTGTCGATGGTCATCCGGATCAGGCGGTCGCTACGCCGGGCGTCTTACGCGGGCGGGGAGCACGTTTCGGCTTCTCGGCCGGTGGTTCGGAATCGACTCCACCATCGACGATCTCAGGATCGATCGGCAGCTTCGACGGCACCTTCACCGGCGGACGGTCAGAGAGCGGGCGCGTGTCGCTCGAGAGCCACAGCGGGCGCTCGGGAAGGCGCTCGACATCCTTGAACAACTCCGCGAGCTGCACGTGGTCGAGGGTCTCTTTCTCGAGAAGCTCGCTTGCGAGGGTGTCGAGGATGTCGCGGTTCGTATTGAGAACCTGCCAGGCCTCGTCGTGGGCCTGCTCGATGAGCACGCGGACCTCGTCGTCGATGGTGCGGGCGACGTCGTCGGAGTAGTCACGGCCCGGGCTCATGTCGCGGCCCATGAACGGCTCGCCAGCGGCCTGGCCGAGCTTGACCGAACCGATGCGGGCACTCATGCCGTACTCGGTGACCATGCGGCGCGCGGTGGCGGTGGCCTTCTCGATGTCGTTGGACGCACCGGTCGTGGGGTCGTGGAAGACGATCTCTTCGGCGACGCGACCACCCATGGCGTAGGCGAGCTGGTCGAGCAGTTCGTTACGCGTGACCGAGTACTTGTCTTCGAGCGGCAGCACCATCGTGTAGCCGAGGGCGCGGCCGCGGGGAAGGATGGTGACCTTCGTTACCGGGTCGGTGTTGCGCATCGCGGCGGCAGCGAGGGCGTGGCCACCCTCGTGGTACGCGGTGATGAGCTTCTCTTTGTCGTTCATCAGGCGCGTGCGGCGCTGCGGGCCGGCCATGACGCGATCGACGGCCTCGTCGAGGGCACGGTTGTCGATGAGCTGGGCGTTACTGCGCGCGGTGAGCAGCGCGGCTTCGTTGAGAACGTTGGCGAGGTCGGCACCGGTGAAACCGGGCGTCTTGCGCGCGAGCACTTCGAGGTCGACACCCTTGGCAAGCGGCTTGCCTTTTCCGTGCACCTCGAGGATCTGCTTGCGACCCTGCAGGTCGGGGGAGTCGACGCCGATCTGGCGGTCGAAACGACCCGGGCGCAGCAGCGCGGGGTCGAGCACGTCGGGACGGTTGGTCGCGGCGATGAGGATGACGTTGGTCTTGACGTCGAAGCCGTCCATCTCGACGAGCAGCTGGTTGAGGGTCTGCTCGCGCTCGTCGTTACCGCCACCGATTCCGGCGCCGCGGTGACGACCGACGGCGTCGATCTCGTCGATGAAGATGATGGCCGGCGAGTTCTCTTTCGCCTGCTGGAACAGGTCGCGAACGCGGCTGGCACCCACACCGACGAACATCTCGACGAAGTCAGAACCCGAGATCGTGTAGAACGGCACACCGGCCTCACCGGCGACGGCGCGGGCGAGCAGTGTCTTACCGGTTCCGGGAGGGCCGTACAGCAGCACGCCCTTGGGGATGCGGGCACCGACGGCGAGGAACTTGGCCGGTTCCTTGAGGAAGTCCTTGATCTCGTTGAGCTCTTCGACGGCTTCGTCTGAACCCGCGACATCCGCGAACGTGACTGTCGGGCTCTCCTTGCCGACCAGCTTGGCCTTGGATCGGCCGAACTGCATGACCTTGTTTCCGCCACCCTGCATACGCGAGATGAGGAAGTAGAAGATGGCGCCGAGGATCAGGAACGGAAGCAGGATCCCGAGAAGAGAGGTGAAGAAGTTCGACTGCGGAACCTCGTCTTTGTAGTCGGAGACCTTGGCGTCGGTGATCGCGTTGACGACCTCGAGGCCACGCGGGGCAACGTAGTTGAACTGCACCTGGGTTCCGCCGTACTTGGCATCGGCCTTCTTGAGCGTGAGGTCGACCCTCTGCTCACCGTCGACGATCTTCGCCGACTTCACGCTGTCGGACGACAGCAGGGCGAGACCTTCCTTGACGGAGATCTGCTTGTAACCCGTGCCCGAAAGCAGGAGCGAGCCAATGATGACGACTACGACCGCGATGACGATGTAGACGATTGGCCCGCGAAAAATGCGCTTGAAATCCATGATGACCTGAGGCCTTGCAGCCCAGCACCTTCCTGCTCAGATACGTGCTTGAAAGGCTACCGTCTCGCCGCTGGGCGGGCGCTGCATGTTCGCCAAGAGCTTCACCAGCGGCTGTCCGCCCCGGCGCGGCCACCGCCCCTATTCATGTGGGTCAGGCGTAGACGTGGGGCGCGAGCACGCCGATGCCGCGCAGGTTGCGGTACTTCTCGTCGTAGTCGAGCCCGTAGCCGACGACGAACGCGTTCGGGATCTCGAACCCGACGTAACGCACGTCGACCTCGACCTTTGCAGCCTCGGGCTTGCGCAGCAGCGCACAGATCTCGACGGATTCGGCACCACGGCTCTCGAGGTTGCCGCGCAGCCAGGAGAGAGTGAGTCCGGAGTCGATGATGTCTTCGACGATGAGAACCTTGCGGCCGGTCAGGTCGGAATCGAGGTCCTTGAGAATGCGCACGACGCCCGACGACTGGGTGCCCGATCCATACGACGACACCGCCATCCAGTCCATCTCGATCGGCAGCTTCAGCTCGCGGGCGAGGTCGGCCATCACCATCACCGCTCCGCGCAGCACCCCGACGAGCAGCACGTTCTCGCCGGCGTAGTCGGCCTCGATGCGGCGGCACAGCTCGGCCAGCTTGGCGTGGATCTGCTCCTCGGTGAACAGGATCTCGGTGAGGTCGTTCTCGAGGTCGGTGAATTCCATGGGGTTCCTGTCAGGTCTCGAAAGGGATGGCTCGAACTAGGGAGGTGTCAGTGTTCGACGACCGGGTCGTGCCCGGTCAGTTCGCCGACTGTCGACGCCGCGAAGACGATGAGCCCGCTGCGTCTTTCCACTGTAATGCCCGGCAGGTCGAGTGGTTTTTGACCGTGCCAGTCGGTGACGAGCCTCGCGACCTCGAGGGTCTGCGCACGCGAGAGCGAGAGGTGGAACTCGCTCGCCACGACCAGGCGGATGAGACGCTGCCGCAGCGCCGCCGGCTGGGCCGCGAGCGCGGAGACCGGCAGTGCGATGCCCGCCTCGACGATCTGGGCGAAGTCTTCGGCGATCTCTTCGGCGAAGTGGTCGAGCGCATCGGCGTCTTCGCGCAGCTGGTCGGCGGTGCGGGCGAGCGCTTCGGCGATGCCCGGGCCGAGCTCGCTCTCGAGCACCGGCAGCACGGCCCGGCGTACCCGCACCCGGGTGTAGGCCTCGTCGTCGTTGTGCGGGTCGTTCCACGCCTGCAGGTTCGACCCGGCGCAGAACGCGACAGTCGTCGCCCGGCGGATGCCGAGAAGCGGCCGCGAGAACAGCCCACTCGTCGCGGCCATCCCGTGCAGGCTCGTGGCACCGCTCCCCCGCGAGAGCCCGAGCAGCACCGTCTCGGCCTGGTCGTCGAGAGTGTGCCCGAGCAGCAAGGACACCGCGCCGGTCTCGCCGGCCACCGCACTGAGTGCTTCGTACCGTGCGGCACGGGCAGCTGCCTCCGGGCCTCTCTCGATGCCGACCGTAACCCGCCGCACGATAACCGGGTCGAGCCCGAGGGTCTCGGCCTGGAACGCCGCGATGGCGGCGACATCCGCCGACTGGGGTTGCAGGCCGTGGTCGACGATGACCGCGCCGGCGCGAAGCCCGGCCCGCGGCGCCTCGAAGGCGGTTGCCGCGGCGAGCGCGAGGGAGTCGGGGCCGCCGCTCAGCGCGACCAGCACCAGCGGGCCGGGCGTCTCGACTACCTCGCCATGCCCGGGTTTCGCGGTGGAATCCGGCGCGAATCCGGCCAACGACGTGCGTACGGCACGACGGACGTCAGCGATTGCCGGGATTAGCCTGGGGCGTGATGACTGCATCCAGTAACGTTATTGCAGCAATCATGCCAAACAAGGAGCACGGAACAATGGCCGCCTACGACGCCGTAATCGAGATTCCCAAGGGAAGCCGCAACAAGTTCGAAGTCGACCACGAGACCGGACGCGTCTACCTCGACCGCGTGCTCTTCACGACTTTCGTCTACCCGACCGACTACGGCTACTTCGAGAACACCCTCGGCCTCGACGGTGACCCCGTCGACGTGCTCGTGCTTCTCGACTACCCGCTCTACCCCGGAGTCGGCGTCTCGGTTCGCCCGGTCGGCGTCTTCAACATGACCGATGACGGCGGCTCGGACGCCAAGGTCATCGCCGTTCCCGCGAAGGACCCGCGCTGGTCGCACATCCAGGACCTCGAGGACATCCCGGAGTTCACCCGCAAGGAGATCGAGCACTTCTTCGAGCACTACAAGGACCTCGAGCCCGGCAAGTGGGTTCGCACCGAGGGCTGGGGCGACGCCGCCGAAGCGACCGAGATCGTCGAAGCCGGCATCAAGAAGCTCGCGGCCGAGGGCCACTAGAACTCAGCCAGACGAAAAAGCGCCCCTCGCGATCGCGAGGGGCGCTTTTTGTCTGAAGATCTAGCCGAGGGTGATGCCGCGGGCCTTCATGAACGGAACCGGGTCGGTCACCACTCCGTTGATCCGCACCCCGAAGTGCAGGTGGCAGCCGGTGGCGATTCCGGTCGCGCCGACCTTCGCGATGGCCTGGCCGACGCCGACCGTCGCGCCGTTGCGCACGAGCAGGCCGCCGTTCATGATGTGGCCGTACTCGGTCTGGATGCCGTCGCCGTGGTTGAGGCGGATGAAGTTTCCGTAGACGCCGTTGATTCCCGAATACGAGACGGTGCCGGCGTGGGCGGCGTAGATGATCGTGCCGCAGGGGTTACCGAGGTCGGTTCCGAGGTGGAAGCTCGAGCCACCGGTGTTCGGGTCGACCCGGTAGCCGAAGTTGCTCGTAATGCGGCCGCCGGCCGGGCGTGCCCAGCCGCTGCTGCTGACCGCGCCGGCACCGAGGCTGGCGCCCCCGCCGGTATTCGCCCTGATGCCCTTGAGATAGTCCTTCTCGGTCGCCTTGCGGCGCTGGGTGAGCACGGCGAGCTGCGCGTCGAGCTTGTTCTGGTTGGCCTGCTGCTCTTCGTAGGCTGCGGCGGCCTTGTCGGCGGCTTCGCTCGCCTCGTTGAGAGCCTTCTCGGCCTTCACCTTGAGGTCTTCGAGCAGGTTGCGCGCGATATCAGCCTGGTCGGTCAGGGCCTGGGCCGTGTTCTTGTCCTGGGTGGCCGAGTCGTAGACGCCCGCGGCCTGCTCGCTGAACTTATTGGCCATGCCGTAGCTGTAGAGCAGGTCGTCGGCCTCTGAAGCGTTGACGAGCAGGTTGAGGCTGAAGTCGCTGTTGCCGGAACGGTAGAGCCGACCGGCCATCTCGCCCGCGCGCTCGACCGAGCGGTTCGCGATCTTGGTTGCGGCATCCGCCTGCGCCTGCAGCTCATCGGCGCGAAGAGCGGCTTCCTGGTATTCCTGGTCGGCGAGCTGGTATAGCTCGCCCTTCTTGACCGCCTCGGCCTGGGTCTCATCGACCTGGTGGCTGAGGTCCCAGACCAGGCCCTGGATGCGCTTGATCTCTTTCTTGGTGCGGGCCTCGCTCTTGCGGGCCTTCTGCACGTCCCCCCACGACGGGTAGTTGACCTTGGCTGAGGCCGTCTGCTGCGGAGCAATGGCGACCGAGACCGTCACGACGAGCGAGAGCGCGACGGCGATCGCCGCGGCCCGGTAGATGCCGGCACGACGGAGTCTCACGCCACCGGCTGTCGCGCGGGACGCTCGGGCTGCTCGCCAGGTGCTCATCAAAACTCCGAATCAGGTCACCATCGGGACGCACTGTCACACGGACAACACAGGCAACGCCTTCAACCGTAACTTCCTTCAATGTGAGATTGAAGGATTGCGGATGCCGTGTTGGTTCGCCGCTGAGGTCGCGCGTTTCGTCGGCGGAATCAGCACCCCCTGCCGTCGGGTATGCTTGAGGTCGTGGTTCAGCCACGGGAAACCCAGTCGAAATCGCGGTTTTGGATTTTTACGAAAGTATCCCTATGCTTGTCCCTCGGTAGCTAAGAAGTTTTTGTTCTTCACGGCCCCATCGTTTAGTGGCCTAGGACGGCGCCCTTTCACGGCGTTAACACGGGTTCGAATCCCGTTGGGGTCACAAAACACAAATTTAATAGCATGGCCCTGTAGCGCAGTTGGTTAGCGCGCCGCCCTGTCACGGCGGAGGTCGCCGGTTCAAGTCCGGTCAGGGTCGCAGATAAGTAAAGCCTCTTCGAAAGGAGGGGCTTTCTTACTATGAGAAAGTAATTTCTCGATGGCCCTGTAGCTCAGTTGGTAGAGCGTTCGACTGAAAATCGAAAGGTCACCGGATCGACGCCGGTCGGGGCCACCACTGAAAACCTCCGCGGTCGCGGGGGTTTTCGTCGTTAACGAGTGCGGTCGCGCTGTCCCCAGTCGCCTTCCATTCCCCCGGTTCGCCGCTGCCTGAGTTGCGGAATGCCTGAGTTGCGAACAGCCTGAGTTGCGCCCGGGCTAGCGTCCGTTCACGGCCCCGGGCTGGCCGTGGGCCCGCACGAAGCGCACGTGGGTGGCTGCGCAGGCGGCACGCAGGGTGCGGTAGTAGCCGATGAGACGACGATCAGCGGATGCCTCGGCCCAGGTCACCGCCCGATAACCCAGTTGATCGCCCCTGCGCAGAAAACGGATGACACCGTACGGGCGCTCGTACTGGTCGCGGAGCTCCCAGTGGCCGGGCTCGATCTCCACGGCCGCGACGATCGGATGCCAGTTCGGTGTGTAACTGCTGCGCGCTCGCTGCGCCGCCGCGACCCCGTCATGCGGGTCGGAATTGATGACCATGATGCTCCCAGTACGAAGCAGCCGGCCCTGCGGTTCCACCCTAGGACGACGCGCTGACACTCGCCACGACTCATTTCGAACGCGACGTGAACCACGACAGCGCTCGCGGGGCCGTAGCGTTGACCCATGCGCGCAGAACAGTCAGAAATCATCGCGGCCCTCGACGTCCGCCCCGTCATCGACGCAGCGGAAGAGGTCGAGCGCCGCGTCGCCTTCCTCTGCGACTACGTTCGCGCCACCGGAACCCACGGCCTCGTACTCGGCATCAGCGGCGGACAAGACTCGTCCCTCGCCGGACGCCTCTGCCAGCTCGCAGCAGAGCGTCTCGCGGCCGATGGAGAAGCGGTCGAGTTCATCGCCGTTCGACTCCCCTACGCCGTCCAGGCAGACGAAGACGACGCCCAGACGGCCCTCGGCTTCATCAAGCCCGGTCGCACGATCACCTTCGACATCCAGCGCGGTGTCGACGGCATCGCCGCGGAATTCGGTGAGGCCACCGGCGAGCGCATCTCCGACTTCAACAAGGGCAACGTCAAGGCACGCGCCCGCATGGTCGCCCAGTACGCAATTGCCGGCCAGCACGGCCTGCTCGTCGTCGGCACCGACCACGCGGCGGAAGCCGTCACCGGATTCTTCACCAAGTTCGGCGATGGCGGAGCCGACGTGCTGCCGCTCTCCGGCCTGAGCAAGCGCCAGGGTCGGGCGCTGCTCGAGCACCTCGGAGCCCCCGAGCGCCTCTACCTCAAGCTCCCCACCGCCGACCTGCTCGACGAGAATCCCGGCCAGACCGACGAGGCCAACCTCGGGCTCACCTACAGCGACATCGACGATTTTCTCGAGGGGAAAGATGTGACGGATGCCGTGGCCACCCCGATCATCGCCCGCTATCGTTCCACAGAACACAAGCGCCAGCTCCCGGTGTCCCCCGCAGATTCCTGGTGGCGCTAGCCGCACGGATTCCGTGTCTACCCCTTCGCCCGGCGGCGAATCGGGGCTAGCTTTGTCGCACGCATCGACGAGGGAGCCTCATGAATGTTCGATTGATCGTGCCATCGGTTGCGGCATCCGCCGCGATGCTCCTGCTGCTGTCGGGGTGCAACCCCCTCGGACGCGGCGTCGAGACTCCCGTTGATCCGACCGCGGCCGGGTACGACGTGTGCCGCGAGACGGTCACGCCACTGCTGGCACAGCCCGACCGTGCTGACTGGCCCGACGTCGGCGACTACGAATCGACCGATCACTCCGGCGGCTTTGTGCTCGATGTGGCGGTGGAGGGCGAAGACGCCATGGGTTCAGCGATCGCGATGACGGTCATCTGCCAGGTTGACCGCGTCGGTGACAGCGACACGTGGGAAGTGCAGAGCTACGAGGTGACTCCGGAGGCGGCTCTCGCGGCATCCTGAAACCAAGTGCCTGAAGAAAGCACCCGACACCAACTGCCAGACTCCCCGGCCGCCAGCGAATAGGCTGGTGATTCACTCACACCGGGAGAAACGTGACGACAGCTCTTGGGCTCCGCCCACTCGAGAACGGTCAGCGCTCAGCCGCACCAGACCAGCTCAAGGCACTACTGCTCGTGCTGGTCATCTTCGGGCACACCTACGGTGCCGGGGTCAGCGAAGACCTCAGCAAGTGGATCATCTACGGCTTCCACATGCCGGCGTTCCTGTTTCTGTCGGGCTACCTCATCACGACGCAGCGCCTCACCTCGCGCTCGCTCAGTGAGTTCTTCAGCCACTACGCGCGCCGGATGCTGGCCGCCTGGGCCGTCGTCTCGATCCTCTGGCTGGTCTGGGCATACCCGGATTCGTTCCACGGTCTTCCCCGGTTCTTCCGCGATTTCCTGCTGACGCCGAACTTCCACCTCTGGTACATCCCCGCGCTGTTCATCGCGCTCAGCCTGACCTGGATCCTGGCCCGCTGGCGCTCCGGCATCATCGCGCTCGGAGTGCTCGCCGTCGTCGGATACTTCGTCTTCAAGACGCCTATCGTCAAGGCCATCCACTTCAACGAACTGTGGGACGTGCGTTACCTCGGGTTCCTGATCTTCTTCGTTCTCGGACTCGCGCTGCGAAACGGCTGGATCGCCGTTCCACCGCTGTGGCTGCGGCTCGTCGCGATCGTCGTCGGAGCCGGCCTCTACCTCTCCGCGTTCTGGATCAGCAACGGCTGGCTCAGCTCGATGGGCTTCCTGTCGCTCAACCTCGCGGTCGCACTCTCAGTGCCGGCCATTCTCGAGCGCATCTCCCGGCCGATACCGCTCATCGGCACACCGCTCGCGCTCATCGGCGAGTACTCGCTGTGGGTCTACCTTCTGCACCCGTTCATCACGCGCCAGTTCGGCATCGACGAGGGTTCGTGGCTCTACCAGCGCGCCTATGGCGTCGGTCTCACGCTCGCGATCCTGGTCGTTTCGGTGCTGGCCATCATCGTCTGGCGCAAACTCACGCACCGTGAGAAGCCGGTCAGCGCCTAGCTACCCTGCAGCGCGATCAGCGGGAAGATCTTGTCGACCGACAGCGGCGCGACGAGAGTGTCACCCGGGTTCGCGATGTCGTGCCAGATGAGTTCCTCGATTTCGGCGAGCGGAGAGACCTCGCCCGTGACGGCGAGCCGAAACACCTCGGCCTCCACCACGTGGCCGGCCTCGTTCGCTGCATCCGCTTCGAAGTAGCCGAGGTAGTCGAGATCCGCCGGCAGCGCGACGATGCCGAGTTCTTCGTTCAGCTCGCGCACGAGCGCGTCCGGAGCGCTCTCACCCGGCTCGTACTTGCCGCCGGGCTGCATGAAGACATCGGTGCCGCGCTTGCGAACGAGCAGCACGTGTCCGCGGTCGTCGACGATCAGCGCTGCGACGATCCGGATGACGGGAGCAGCACTCATGCGAACGTGTTGCAGGCGTCGGTGCCGCCGTTGTAGCCGGCGAGGAACCACTTCTGGCGCTGGTCGCTCGAGCCGTGCGTCCAGGCTTCGCGGTTGACGGAGCCGCCCGACGACTCCTGGATACGGTCGTCTCCTACTGCGGATGCCGCACTCAGCGCATCAGCGACCTGCTCCTTGGTGATCGGGTCGAGAAATGCCACACCCTCGTCATTGCGGATCTCGGTGGCCGCACCGGCCCACGAACCCGCGTAGCAGTCAGCCTGCAATTCGAGCTTCACGCTGTCGGAATCGGGTCCGCTGTCTTGCAGGTCGAGCCCCTCGGTCGTGCCGGCGAGGTGCTGCACGTGGTGGCCCCATTCGTGGGCGAGAACGTAAAGCTCCGAGAGCGGTCCGCCGTTGGCGCCGTAGGTGGTGCTGAGCTCCTGGTAGAACGACGTGTCGATGTAGATGGTCTGGTCGGCCGGGCAGTAGAACGGGCCGGTCGCGCTCGACGCGGTGCCGCATCCGGTGCTCACCTGGTCAGTGAAGAGGATTGTCTCTGGCGTCGAGTAGCCGCTCGAGAACTGGGTTGGCCAGTAGGTGTCGAGCGAGTCGGCAGCAGACGCGATGCGGCAGTCGAGCCTCGCGTTGGCGTCTTCGCCGGTCTCGCAGTTGGCGATGGCCTTGTCGTCTCCACCGCCGCCGGTCTGCGGCGCGAGATCACCGATGTTGATGCCGGTGAACTGGGCAACGACGAAGGCGATGATGACGAAGGCGATGCCTCCGCCACCGACGGCGATTCCCGTGCTGCGCCCGCGGCGTTTGACCTTGCTCGAGTCGATTTTCGCGTCGTCGTTAAACGTCATGCCGCTACGGTACCGACAGCGCGGTGGCTCTGTGGCAGCTTCTGTGCCCGTTCGAGACGATTGCCACCCGGCGCGCAGGCACGGTTGTCCCGAACGGGCGCAGGCGGTATGTGCTTAGTCCTCGTCGGTGATGACGTTGAGCGTGACGGGCACGTTGCCCGTCGTGGCGCGCGAGTAGGGGCACACGGAGTGGGCCTGGTCGACGAGGGCCTTGGCCGCGACCGGGTCGGCACCGGGGATCTGCACGTCGATGGTCACTTCGAAGTCGAAGCCGGCGGCGACACCGCCGATGACGTTGACGTAGAGCGTGACGGCCGAATCGCTGACGTCGACCTTGTGGGCGCGGGAGACCGCCTTCACCGCGCTGTGAAAGCACGCTGCCCAGCCACTGGCGAAGAGCTGCTCGGGGTTGGTGCCTGCGCCGCCGTCGCCACCCATCTCGGCCGGGATCGACAGGTCGAGCGAGAGCTTGTCGTCAGAGGTGACGACCTTGCCGGTGCGTCCGCCCCAGGAGGTGGCGGAGGCGGTGTAGAGGGCGGTGGTCATAGTGAACCTTTCGTCGAACGGAGCGCTGGTCGGCGACAGTCGTCGCCGTAACGCCCTAGAGGCAACCGACCGTACCGACGAGTATTCCTGTCTGGGAATTCGTGCAGGTTCAGCGGGCAGCCCGAAATACCCACGCGCGCATCACCACGAACAACAGGGCCGCAACGACGACAACCGCGACGAGCTGAACGACGAGCTGCGGCATCCGGAGTTGGGTGACGAAGACCCAGAGAATCGCGACGTTGACCGCGTAGCCGCCGAGATTAGCGATGAGAAAACGCACGACGGCGCTGCGGGGATTGCCGGTATGGGCGAAGGTCCAGCGGCGGTGCAGCGCAAAACTGATGACCATGCCGAGGGCGTAGGTGAGCGTCGCGGCCGGGATGGCGGCGACGCCGATCAGCGAGAGCAGCACGAACAGGCCGTACATGGCGGCGTTATTGCTCGCGCCGACGATGAGGAAGCGCAGGGCGGATGCCGCGGTCGCCCGCGAGCGGAAGCCCGGTTCTGCAGTCGGTCCGGTCGTCTCGCTCACGCTGCCGACGCTACCCGATTCAGCTGACTCCCTGATTGGCACGCAGAATTCAGGCGCAGCTTCTAGGCTGGAGCAATGGCTACCATCACTCTCACCGCCGACGACTTCGAGAAGACAGTTCTCGGCGACGGCATCGTCCTCGTCGATTTCTGGGCCGAGTGGTGCGGACCGTGCAAGGCCTTCGGTCCCATCTACGAGACCGCGAGCGACGAGCACAGCGACATCACCTTCGGCAAGATCGACACCGAAGCAGAGCAGGCCCTGGCCGCCGCGGTCGGTATCTCGTCGATTCCGACACTCATGGCTTTCCGTGACGGAGTTCTCGTTTTCGCCCAGCCCGGCGCCCTTCCGGCACCCGCGCTGACGCAAGTGATCGACGCCGTCCGCGGTCTCGACATGGACGAGGTGCGCGAGAAAGTCGCCGCACAGCAGGCGGCACAGCAGTCCGGAGCCGCAGCTGCCACCACAGCCGAGTAACTCTTCCGCCGCACGCAGACCACGGACTGGATGCCATGCCCCGCGACAACAGACTGCCCGACTACCTCGACAGCCTGCCGGTCGGGCACGGCGACCGATTCGCGGAGTTGAACGCGACAGTTTCGGCGATTGTTTCCGAGAGCGTCGCGGGGAGCGCGAGTGAGGCCGTGCGGCTGTTCACCTTCCTGCCAAACCAGGTTGGGCATCCGGACTGGGACGACGCCGATGTCGTGTTCTGGCGCGCGGTCGAGGAACTCTACCTCGCGTCTCCGCGGCGCGATCAGGAGATCCCGCTGTTCTACTGGGGATTCCATTCGCTCGACATCCTCGCGCGGCGCTCGTCGAACGGCGTGCTGGTGACCGATCAGGCCGTGTACGTGCGCGATGTGCCGCGAGCGACGGTGTCGGTCCCGCTCGCCTCGCTCGCCCCGCACGACGTTCGCATCGAAGGGTCGGTGCTGCGGGTCGGCGAAACGACGATCGACCTCACCCCGGCACTTCGCCTGATGACGGATGCCACACCCTCCGCCTCGTCTGCCCTGCTGTCCGCCGTCATCACCGGCGTCCGTGCCGCCGCTCCCGCCGCCTCCACCGACGCGACCGCGGCATCCGCGTCAGTCGCCGACCTCGTGCAAGCGAGCGCGATGTCCGGCGACTTCCTGCTGCCCGGCCGTGACGCCGACACGAAGAAGCTCGCCAAACTCACCGCAAAATGGAAACTACCGGCGGGCGAGACGATCCGCGTCGCCTGGACCAGCTCGACGCTCATGGGCTTCTACGGACTCGCCATCACCGACACCGCCGTCTATTCAAAAGACCTCGGCGACGAACTGGTGCGTACACCTCGCGAGCAGCTCGACGGCAGCGTCACCTGGCTGCCCGAGAGCAAGGAGTTCGCTCTCTCGACCGAGCAGCGCGTTCCGACCCTGCCGAGCATCACCGATGAGAATCGCGAGTACTTCGTCGGATTGCTCGGTTCGTTGCTCGCGGCCAGGACCTAGCTTTCAGCGCCGAACTGCGCGAGCTATCTCGGCAATGTGACGAACGTCAGTACCGCAGCATCCGCCGACCACCGTGAGGTGGGGCAGCCGATCGCGTAACTCGCCGAACTCGCGCCCGAGCTCCTCGGGGTCACCGACGTCGACCTCCGTCGATTCGTCGAGTTCAGCGTGACTGCGCCGCGACGCATTGGCTCGGAAGCCACGGACTCGCATCGTCCACGCCGCTTGTTTGTCAAAAAGTTCCTCAGGCAGGTGGTGGGGGTGAGCGCAATTGACCATGTAGTAATCGGGATACGCACGGGTCGCGGCATCCACCGCTTCGATGGCCTCCCCGAGTGACTCCCCACTCGCCAACTGACCGTCCACCTCGACGGTGAACGAGATCACGACCGGCATGCCGAGGTCGTGCGCCGCTCGCGCAATGCCGATCGCCTCATCGCTGTAGTTGAGGGTGAGAGCAGCGATGTAGTCGGCCTCCGTCTCGGCAAAGAGGGCGATCTGCCGGGAGTGGTATTCCTGCGCTGACTCGGCTGTCTGCCGGTGGTCAACACGGTAGCCATCGCCACGGGGGCCGAGCAGTCCGGCTATGACCATGGGCGAGATCGCCGTTTCGTTCCGCCGCCTGACCTCCACGGCCAGGCGCACTCCCTCGCGATTGATCTCATCGAATTCCTCGCTCGTGTAGCCGAGCAGATCGGTCCAATCGGGGTTCGCCCGCCAGGTGGGCGAATCGATGCTGAACGCGAGGCCGGCGTCGACGGCGACACGCGCATTCTCGCTGTAGTAGTCGAGCAACCGTTGCCTGCCGTTGTCAGATCGCAGCAGCTCGCACGCGGCGAAGTGCGGCAGTTCGATGCCGTCGCGGAAGATGAGCGTCGTCTCGAGGCCACCGTCGGTCAGCATCATGGCGTTGTCTTCCACCTGCGGAAGCGCGTCACGATATTTCGGCATGGACACCGTCCTTCGTTGCACGGTTGATGGCGCGGTCAGCGCGACATGCCGGCCACAATAGTCACGCCGCGGGAACCGCTCAACCCCTCGTTTGCCGCTAGTGCTGCAGCCGATAGAGCACGTGCGCTCGCAGCGGATTGCCCTCTGGAACGCCTGGGTGCTCGAAGTCGTTCGACTCGTCGCGGGTCATGCCGAGGCGTTCCATGACGGATCGTGAGCGCTCGTTGGCGACCGCGGTGAAAGAAACGATTTCGTCGAGGTCGAGGCGGTCGAAGCCGAACGCGAGTGCCGCCCGCGCCGCCTCGGTCGCGTAGCCATTGCCCCAGGCGGAGCGGGCAAGGCGCCAGCCGATCTCGACGCCCGGCAGAAACGGTGCGTCGAACGCCGGCACGGCAAGTCCGGTGAACCCGATGAATTCGCCCTCGCGCTCGAGGGCCCACAGACCCCAGCCGTTTACGTCGATCCTCGCGCTGAAGCGGTCGGCGGCGGCATCCGCTTCGGTCCGCGTCAGGGTTTTCGGAAAGTGCCGCATTGTCTCGGCGTCGGCGTTGAGGGCAGCCCACGGTTCGCGGTCGGAGTCGATCCACTGCCGGAGCACGAGTCGCTCCGTGTGGATCGACTGCACCGGAAAGGTGGGGAGGTTCATCAGCCAGCCGCGACGACGGCGAGAATCTTGTCGCCGTACGCCTCGAGCTTCTTGTCGCCCACACCCGAGATCGTGCCGAGTTCGGCAACCGAGGTCGGCTTGGTCAGCGCGATGCCGCGGAGCGTTGCGTCGGCGAAGACGATGTACGCCGGAACGCCCTGATCGCGTGCCTCGCCGGCTCGCCACTCGCGCAGTCGCTCGAATAGCGGCATGGATTCGCCCGGCAGGTCGGTCGGGGCTTTGGTGCGGCGAGCGGCCGTTTTCGCCGTGCGCTCGGGCTCGCGGCGCAGCTTGACCGGACGGGATCCGGCGAGCACCTCGCGGCTCGCGTCGGTCACGAGCAGCGTGCCGTAACCGTCGCTGTTCACGCCGAGGATCCCTTGCGCGAGCAGCTGGCGAACGATGCCGCGCCAGTCCTGTTCGCCGATGTCGGCGCCGATGCCCCAGGTGGCGAGGGTGTCGTGCTTGTGCTGGGTGGTGCGCGGGGTGGTCTTACCGATCAGGATGTCGATGATGGCACCGGCGCCGTAGCGCTGGTTGCGCTCGCGCTGCAGTCGCACCACGGTGGAGAGCAGCTTCTGGGCCGGAATCGTGCCGTCGATGCCCTCGGGCGGCGAGAGGCAGGTGTCGCAGTTTCCACAGGCGGTCGATGATTCGCCGAAGTAGGCGAGAAGCTGCACGCGGCGGCACTCGATGGTCTCGCACAGCGCGAGCATGGCGTCGAGGTTGGCACTGAGGCGGCGCTTGAATGCCGCATCACCCTCGGACTGGTCGATCATGCGGCGCTGCTGCACGACATCCTGAAGCCCGTAAGCAAGCCACGCGGTCGAGGGGAGTCCGTCACGGCCGGCGCGACCGGTCTCCTGGTAGTAGCCCTCGACGCTCTTCGGCAGGTCGAGGTGGGCGACGAACCGCACGTCGGGCTTGTCGATGCCCATGCCGAACGCGATCGTCGCGACCATGACGACGCCGTCTTCGCGAAGGAACCGCGACTGGTTGGCGGCGCGGATGCGGGCGTCGAGACCGGCGTGGTACGGCAGGGCGGTAATGCCGTTCTGCACGAGAAACTCTGCTGCCTTTTCGACGGATGCCCGCGAGAGGCAGTAGACGATGCCCGCGTCGCCGGCGTGCTCGGTGCGGATGAGCGAGAGCAACTGCTGCAGCGGCTGGTTCTTGGTCTCGATGCGGTACTGGATGTTCGGGCGGTCGAAGCTCGCGACGAAGTGCTTGGCCGAACCGAGATCGAGCCTCGTGGCGATCTCTTTGTGCGTGACCTCGGTTGCGGTTGCCGTGAGCGCGATGCGCGGCACGGTCGGCCAGCGCTCGTGCAGCACCGAGAGCTGCAGGTAGTCGGGACGGAAGTCGTGACCCCACTGCGATACACAGTGCGCTTCGTCGATCGCGAAGAGCGAGATGTCGCCGCGATCGAGCAGCTCGACGGTCGACGAGACCTTGAGGCGCTCGGGCGCAAGGTAGAGCATGTCGAGGTCACCCGCGAGGAACGCCGCCTCCACGCGTTGGCGTTCGCCGGCATCCTGCGTCGAGTTGAGAAAGCCGGCGCGCACGCCGACCGCGGTGAGGGCGTCGACCTGGTCTTGCATGAGGGCGATAAGCGGCGAGATGACGACACCGGTTCCCTCGCGAACGAGCGCGGGGATCTGGTAGCAGAGCGACTTTCCGCCACCGGTCGGCATGAGCACGAGGGCGTCGCCACCGTCGATGACGGTCTGGATGATGTCGGCCTGCTGGTTACGGAACGAGTCGTACCCGAAGGTCGTCTCGAGCACGGAGAGCGCGGTCGGCGCGGGTCCGGTGCGCTTCGGGCGCGGGGCGATCGCGACGGGAGCAGCGGAT
>Ga0247736_10000111_pt1 | contig 31701 bp, 50 predicted proteins | sample UWRJL193509B2_FD_180935 | JGI IMG/M metagenome (GOLD analysis project Ga0247736, IMG submission 180935) | Plant litter microbial communities from Arlington Agricultural Research Station in Wisconsin, United States - UWRJ-L193-509B-2 | ecosystem: Environmental > Terrestrial > Plant litter >...
TTTCCGTTGGTATCGTTAATACCTGTAACTATTTTAGGGTTCGTCAGAGTTGCCCCAGAGCTCGTAATGGACGTAGCCGTAATATCGCCATGTGTGCCATCTTGATTGTGTTCTACAAGGATACCCTGTGTAAGACGGTTCTCACGGCTCGAGGCGACGGGAATGTAAACCCTAGTGGTAGACCCTGCTGGGTAGTTCTGATCTGTCCCATACCTCAACACAAGTGAGGTAACTGTCGTTCCTGAGGAGACAACTCCTTCCCATTCAGTGTAAGAACCGACGTCGCGGACTTCAACTCCGTTCACAAGCGTAACTGTATCTATAGCGAAGATTGCGCCCGTAGTGGTAGGCCAGTTGGACGTAGACCCCACAGTAATGCTAGTGCCCGCAATAGCATGTCCTGGTGCTGCAAGGGTGGTTGCGGTTCCTGGGTTGCCAACTTCTGTGAAATAGTCTGTATTTGCTGCAGCCATTATGCGACTCCTTCTAGTTTTATTGTACTAATGTTTATCATAATTACCATCCTTTTATTGGTTAATTCCCTGGTATACGAGATCCAGACTTGATGTACCCCTTGTATTTACTGAGCTAAGAATGTAGTCACAGTTCGCGTCCTCGGTAACCACTTCCCAATCTAGCTGGTTAATCAGTCCCTTTGGCTTAATATTCAGCACCGCGATTGAGTTTGCAAACGAGTCAATCTGTCCTACATCATCACCGTATTGATAGTCACCCGAGTAGTCCCACTCCCCTACTCCCGTAAACGAGACCTCTACAGAGAACGTATCTGATCCTGTATTGGTGGTCGCTCCACGTTTTGAAAGTCCGTAGGTATTTGCCATGATATCGCCTTTAGGTTGGAGGAGCTTGTAGTACTGGTTTCTGACGTTTCCTAAAGAGACCCCGTCTTCGTCCCAAACAAGAGAGGCAAAGGCACACCGAGTCCTAAACGGTACACCGTCGTCGGTAGTAGTCTGGGAGCCCGCACGGGTGAACTCTAGAATCTTATTATCTTCTCCATATCCAGACAAGTAGCATAGGTGGGCAATTCCGTCATTATCTTCGTAGAGCCATATATCTCTAGCTGCTACTGTCCAACGAAGCACCCACGCGTTCTTACGGGCAAAGTCAATGTACCATATCTCGTTATTCTGATCAGATCCCACAGGAAGAGCAAAGAACACCTTGTCCTGGTACTCTACCGCTGAAGCGCCTCTTAAAGCAGATAGACTAATCCTGTTTATATCAGGTTCAATGAGACTTGAAAGGGTAGTGGTCGTGAGGATGTTGACAATGTTCTGGCTCGTACCAGTCGTCTTGATAGCGTCGCCAGTAGGGTAGATAAGTGCATCTCGCACCTTAGGAGTTGCTCTTGGAGCGTATGTTCCTGACTGTCCGTTGGCTTCGATGACATTAGGGTAGAAGATTGTTTGATCTCCGTAAGTGACAGACTCGAAAGTAATATGATTAATATATCCTTTACCTGCTGCGCCACGAGAAGAGGTGGTAATGACAGGATCACCTTTACCTGTTCTGAAACCGTCGACAAAGTTGAGCTGTGTATCTCCACCCTCATCAATCGTCGTGAAACCTCCACCGTTAAGAGAGGAGAAGTCACCAGTCCCCGCTGCTGAGTAGTAAGCTTTATTGTCAACCGTAACCCCGAACACTTGAGAGTTTCTCTTATCGACATACATCCAAGTGAACACGGGCCCCTCTGTAGAGTTAGAAGACGGGGCTGTTTTGAAGGGGTTGAGTGTTAAGGAGCCATCGTCAGTAAACGAAAGTGTGGAAAGGTTCGATACAGTGATAATCTCATATAGAGAATTAGGGTCCGTTCCTCCATAGATTGTGTAAGAGGTGGCACCTACAACAGACGACCAGGTGACCACAACATTCTTCGTTGTAGCATCCCAATTATCCCGTAGGTCGTTTACGTTTATAGCGGTAGAAGATGGAGAAGCCGCACTTTCACCTACGGCGTTATTAGCTGTTATCTTATAGTAGTAGTTATACGGTTTCGTCCCAGATGTAAGACCAGCGGTTGGAGTTCCTGTAGGCGCAGAAGGAGTAGCAATAGAAGTATATTCTACCGTGGCCATAGTCGGTAGGTTAATGTAGGTCAACGTATCGTCAGAGTTATATACGTAGACGCGGTCTTTCGACTGCTTGAATCCCGCGAATTCACCATCTATAGAATAGGTATTCACACCGCCAACCAATGTAAAAGGCCCGCCATCCAGTTGATAGTATATTTTTCCGACACCTGTTACGCTCATCATGAATAGAAGGCCGCGTTGGCCATTATAGCGGTAGTTGCCTCGTCCGATAATCTCATAATCAGGCTGTGTACCATACTGGATCGAAGGCGGTCGAGGCCGTGGGACATTGTCCTCAACAAGTTCCATGTTAGTCATGTCACTTAATGAGTCCTCGGGACGCCGTGCGTTATTAAATGTCGATACATATCCCTTGGCGAAGTTATTCTGATGCTTGTTAATAACGTTCTGGTGACGTTTTTCTCTTCGACCCTTAACTATGTATGCCATTACGAGTAGTCTCCGTCGCTTCCGTAAACGTAGCGATTACCCCTTATACGATTCACGTTTGTAGGGGCCACACGAGGGTTTCCGTAGACGCCCTTGCGGTTGGCGGCGGCCATCTGTGAGTAAAGAAAATTGGCCTTTCCTACGAGGTCAGGGGATTTGTCAGAATACGACAGGTCGTTAAAAGCGAGTTCACTTGCCACCGCATAGACAAGCCACATCGGGTCATCCACTGGTATATCGTCTGAGGGGTCCGTAATTTCGTCTGGCATAAAGTAGGCGGCTAGGTTAATAGTTCCACCTATGTAGTTACCATCTGCGTTAAACGTATCGTTAAAAGTCAACAGCTTTGGCTCTCGTCCTGATATATAGACTGAGTTGTAAAAGTTGTTTCTCTCTTCTGGTTTCACGAGGGTGTATTTGATGTAACTTGTCGGGTTACCCGTAGGAGATATAGTAACGCCGTTTGCTGGGGTTAAGAACTCGTCCTCTAGCTCGTATACTTGTGTACCGAAAGCTACTGTCCCAACCTCGCGTGCCTCAAAGAGAGACTGCCAAGTGTTCTTAGAATCCCTCGCCCACTCTTGGATTTTACGGTTAGTAACACGGAGCCACATATTGTAATCTGGAGTACTGAGTGAAGGAGCATCATCATCTGTACCCCTGTATGCGTCATTCACTTGGTTTATGAAATCTGAGTAGATCATGCTATTTTCTTCCTTTGGATCTTAGATCCATAAACTAATTTACGAACGGCATCTTGGTTGCTTCTTGCGGTACTATCCAGTGCCTCAAGACGTTTTGCATAGTCGAATTTGCTTTTAGTGGACGTCGATTTCTTCGCGGTACTGGCCTTCGTAGTTGCCACCTTTGTAGTCGAAGCCTCGCTTTTAGACACGGTGGGTGCACCTTCTCTAGGAATCCATAACTTAGGGTCTATAGTCCCAAGGGCATATTTCTCTTGTCGCTCTGTAAAGTCGATCTTTTTAGCCAGATCCGTGTTACCAATGCCCTCTAGGAACTGCTTCTTAGATAGGGCATTGATGTCTGTTTGGGCGTTAGCGAGTGTTTTTTTCTTATCAGAATCACTGAGGGACTGGTACTCAGGCGAGCGAACAATGTTGTTCCACAGTAGCTTCGTCTCTTTTCCGACTGCATCGTTGTACTCTTTCTGTTGGTCTGCATCTAGCTTGAGAGTCTCTCCACCGACTTTAATCGTCTTGTCGGTTGTTGGGAAGATAGGTTCGTTCACATCCTTCAGTCGGTCGAGCTCGTTAGTTAGATCTGTTTCAATAGCCTTTGACGGCCTGAGAGGGTCTATAAGACGTCCGATCTTAGAGTCATTAGCTTGTTTAAGTTCATTACCAAAGGTATCTGACTTCGCGTTTAACGTTGTCCTAGCGCCTGGTATACGGCTGAGAATAGCTTCACCTGCGTTGTTTGCCTGCCGCTGGGTCTCGTCAGTTACGTTACCTATATCGTTAATAAGAGTTGGTACTACTGAGCCAGCCTGAGATTTAACAAAGTTGGCGGCGTAGCGTTGTGGGTCTTGGATTGCGTCAAGTGCGCCAGATATACCTGACAGGAAGGACTGTTCGAGCGTTCCTGTAGCTAGCTGGGTTCCACCTGCAACAAGTGAGTCCGCAACTCCTGCGCCGTCTTTGATGGAGTCTGTAATTGACTTACCGACGTTGAAAAGTGCTCCAACAGGCCCTGCATAATTCAAAGAGTAGTACTTATCACCTACGCGTACAGAGTTCGGAGTAATGCCTTCTGCTTTCCATCGTGCCTGCTCGGTTGGATCGTTTGGATAGTTACCAGTCAGTAGATCGTTGTTGGCAAGTTCAGCCCCCAGGTATATAAGTCCCGTACCAGTCCCCGCTTCTGATATAGCTTGTACGAGTTTTGCCTGGTCAAGTTGTCTCTTCCCAGCCTGCATAATTACTTCCTTTACTGCACCAATAGGAGTGAAGTCTATGACTCGTGAAAGGAAAGCGGATGGTACTTTTGTAAACGGAGCTAATACCCCGAGCGTTGCTTTTGCTGCGCCACGTACCACGGGATTCTGAAGTCTCTCAATTGACTGACGTACACCGTTTACTCCGTTAGATAGGAGAGTATCATTGGCGAGGACAGATTGTTCGGCGACGTTTGTAGCGTACTGTGTAGCTTCTTCACTTGGATTACTGAGCCCTTTTGCAACATAGTCATCAAACGCTTTACCCTTAAGCTTAAGGTTCTTAGCTTCTACGATGGTGGCTTCTGCGATAGAGTTCTTAAACTGTGAGTAGTAGAATGGTCGATCAGCAGCACCCATGACACGGAATACACCATTAACGTAAGCCCCAAGAGCTTTGTTCTTGAAGTTAATTTCCCGATCTATGTACTTTCCGTCTGCGGTGAACGCGCGCTCATCGACTCCCGACTTGAGATACTTGGCGGCCTTAGATAAGCCTTCTGTAGTCCCTGACCATGCACCCTTGGTTGTTAGAGCAGCACTCCGCTTTCCTGTGAATAACGACGCTGCGATATCTGCAAGCACCGCTCCAGGGCGGGATACCTCTCGGAGTCCTCTGAACAGGGCATTAGATAACGCCCCACCCGTAGTTGTACGAATACCAGTAAGGAGACCTGCTTTCCACGCGCCAACTGCTTTATCCACAAAGTCAGACGGTATAAGCTTGTTGACCTCTTTTTGCATTTCCGCGATAACCTGGCTCTTGGTCGCGTCCTTCTCTACCTTTGTAAGGTTAGGGAGTGTATCTACTTGATCAACTCTCTTTGCCAACTCTGTAAGACTCTGTCTGTCCTTTGGTGTTAGCTCCACGTCTGTCCTCTTCAATTGACGCTGCGCATCGAAGAGAAGACCTGAACCTGTCCGTCTATTAATTAATTTCGCGGCCTGAACAGTTTGCCCAGCTTTTGTAAGTGAAGAAGAAAGCTTATCGTAGATTTCGGTTGCAACCCTTAATGATGCTTCGTCGCCCCGAAGGTCGAGTGCATTTGCAGTGGCGAGGCCGTCCGCAATATCCTGTGAACTTGCCTTTTTAGAGTCGAGGCGCGATAGAACGTCGTTAGAGGCATTATCTACTCCTCTTTCCTTGAGATACGAAATAGAGTCCTCAAGTGAGCCCTGGTTAGTAACAGGGTTATAGTCTGGTGCAGATTCACGTACACGCTGTGCTAGGTCGTCAGATAGGTTACCGCTGTTAGGAGCAGTTTGAGATGCAAACCTACTTTGCTTGCCTTGACTTAATGTAGTTCGTGTGTTATTAATTGGCAATGAATTACCTGAGTTATCTATCTGCGACGGAGTTAGACTCTCGGTATTGGGCTGGTTGGGGACTTGTCCTGGAACAATACTTCTACTTTGGTCTGCTTCTGTCAGGACTGGCTTTGCTGTGCTGGCTGGGAGTGGCTGTTTTGAAACTTCTGAGGAAAGATTAGTTCCTATTATAGGAAGTTCTTCTGCACCGCCTTTGCTAACAGAATTCAGTAGCTCACTGTACTTTTCTGGTGCCATGTACTGGAGTTGCCCTAACTCAGAACTATCTGGTCTGTAGCCATACTGAGCCTGATAGGCTTCCTCCACTGTATTGTATTTCTTCCCCCCTGGAACCTGGATTGACCCCCTACTAAGAGTATTACGTCGTTGGGCATTTAGTTGTGCGATACCTTGGTTAATCTGTGCTCGACGGGTAGGGTCTGTTTCAATATCAAAAGCTTTCTGATATTGGATAAGAGTATTGTCTAGCTCTTTAATCTGAGGGTTAGCCTGTTCTACTGCTTTAACGGCTTTCTTAGCTGTTGGTACAGCGTTTCTAGCAACAACTCCAGAACCACCTGCTATAGTGTTTAACCCGCCAGCTGTCAGACCTGATACCAATCCCGTCGTTACTCCGCTTTTAATAGCTTGCCCAAGATCTCCGTTTGCTCCATAAGACTCAGCACCCGTAGCTGCACCTTGAGCACCACCGTATAAAGCGGCTTGTTGGAGTCCTTCCTTTAGAAGTTGTTTCGTACCCATATCCTGTACACCTTTAGCAAGAAGTGTAGTTGGATTCAGGAAGGTTGTCGCATCGAGTCCAGTCTGTAGTGCCCTACCCCCCACTGCAAGTGAGTCTCGTAAGAAGTCTCCAGTTGGCTGATAGTCTGGATTTACATTATAGCTTTCGCCCGTAACTGTTTTGGCAGCTTTGAGCTGGTTACGCAACATCTCAGTATTCTTGAGCTGCTCGACAACTTGAGCGTCCCGCCTCTGCTGATTGAGAAACGGGTTAGTCTGAGCTCCGATCGAACCAATAGTTCCCCCAGCCTGTAGCGCAATATCTCCAACATTTCCTATACCTTGTTGAACACCTGATACAAGCGACTTTCCTAGATTCCCAACGTTCTTTATAAGTCCCGTCGTAAAATCATTATCCCTTGCAGACTGTGCAAGGAGAGCCTTGGTTTTAGGCTGTGCAGTAGAGGCTGGCTGAGGAGTACTTGAAGAGTTCCCAAAAGGGTTTTGACCTTGTAGAAGCTTCTTCAAGTCGAACATTAATTGCTCCTATCGTTTAGTTTAGGCTTGACCAGTTAGTCTCTTACGGAGTAATGCAGCGTATGGGTTGGTCGCGTCACTTGCACCTTGGTTCTGAGCGTTAATGACTGAACGATCGGCTGTGTATTGTCCTAATTCAGGTGTAGCAGCGACAGCGGCCTTTGGTGTGTAAGCTGTACGGAAAGTGTTGAAGAAGCTTTCAACTTGGTTGCGTGAGTTGTTAATGCTGTCTTGGAATGGTTGTTGTGCAGCACGAACTTGATTGTATCCACCACCGAGAGCTTGGGCACGTTGACCAGCAACTGTACCGAGTTGAGAGTTAATGCCTTGGCGCTGTGATTCGATGCCTGATCGAAGCGCTGACTCGTTCGTTTTCTTCTGACGCATAAGATCGTCCAGAACGTCTGCAAAGCTAATATCGAATTGACCTTGAGCCTTGTCTATGCCGCGTAGGTTAGAACCGAAGGTCTCGTTGGCGTCAGCACGTTTGCTTGAAGTATCTGTTCCAATAACGTTAGGAAGAAGATCACGATATGCGCTTGAACCTGTACCAGCAGCACGACCGATAATCTGGGCTAGTGAACGGTATCCATTGTTAGCATTCTTATTAATAGTGTCGTAGGTCTTTAGCTTACCCTTGTTCTGGTCAACGCGCTGGTCCGCGTAATTAGCGTACTGTTGTTCCTTAGAGGCGTTAGCACCGCCAAGTTGACGTTGATATTCGTCTTCGTTCTGTGTAAGTCCTTGGTTAAGTCCAGTATCTGTGCGCGCAAGAAGGTCGCGTAACTGTTGTGCTTGGTCGTCGAGATAAGAAAGATCCATACCAGAACCTCCACTGCCACCACCTGAGAGCTGGGCAGACTGATTCGCAGCCGACTCACCTGCGCGTTCTACTTCTCCGAACAGATCATCGTTCGCCCACATAGGAGCGTTAAATGGGTTAATAGTTGGACTCACGAGTTGGTTAGCCACGTTCTGTTGAGTAGTAGGAACCCGACCCGTGCTACCTAAGTTCTCAGATAATCCGAACTCTGGAAGGTTCCACTTATTACCTGTTGATGCAACGATATCTCCTAAGAATGACATATAAAATCTCCGTTTGAATAAATTAATATCCATCGTCCTAGTGTTTCGGTAGGATGGGAGACTTCGAGCAATGTCGGTGCGTCTTATTCGCAGTATACTCTAGTGACTAACCTTTGGCAATATTATCTCCAAAGGTCGTTCGATCTGATACGATTGTTCTACTCGCTCCACCTGTACGGTGACTGTTTTAGGTGAAAGTAGTGCGTATAAAATAAGCCCTGTCACTATAAACTGTATAGTAACAAACACAACGAAGAACTTCTTATTAACGATAAACTCTTTATCTGTTGCCATTATGCCGCAATCCCAATGAGTTGTAACTTCACGACGACTCCGTCAGGGATAGTTCCCATAGAGGCTGTGCCGAGGGCATTAATTCCCAAGATCGTCACCCCGTTAAAACCTTGTTTCGTAAATGGAATAGAAACAGTCTTGTTACTTGTAATAATGGGGAGTCCTTGAGCATATACACCTGAGCTATCAATAAAGTTCGTCTGAATTGAATCTGGAAATATAGTTGAGCAAAGAGCCGTCCCTCCAGAGGTTCGGGTAGCCCCTTGAGTCGTCACGTATGAAGTAGTCGCTCCGCTTAGCGTGTTAACGGTTTCAGTCCACATCACAATATCACCCGTGACTGGAGTACCGTTTTGAGCGATACCATTGATGTAGCACCTAATAGCCGTCTTTTTATCTATTTTATCGTTGAGAGCAGACTCCACTGTAAGTACAGCATTCGAAGACGGTACCATGTTATCAGATGCTGCCATCGGTATATTGGGATCAATTTGTACCTTATCTACTTTAGTGTCGTCATGTCCTCCTGAGAACATCGAGAATGCTTCTGCCATATTATTTCCTTTCCCTAAGCTGCTTCATAGAAAAACTCTCCTGTGAAGTAGTCTGATAACCCCCACGTGAATGGAGTAGTTGCATTCATCACTGCATTCGTCGCGTAAGTCGCGGCTGTATTAGATATACCAGGGTTGGCCGTCGTTGTTGAAGCGGCTTGAATATATCCTGCCCCGTAGCCTTGGACTCCTGAATCTTCTATATACAGGCTTCCCATCATAGGACGACCTGTCGTGGTTCCTGAGTAGTTCGCTGCTGCCGTGACGGGGAGTGAGAAAGCGACATTTCCTGTAATAGATGTAGTAGATCCAAATACAAAGGATATAAAACAAAACACACTCTTACCGATCTGCTTATACCGTGCAGTTACGGTAGCGTTTCCGACCGTTACGTTGGTCCACGTAGGTACCCATGTCGTCCATGCAGCACCAAGTCCTGATGCTGTTCCGAACTGGTCTATAACAGGTGTTGTTATAGTTGGACTTGTCCCGAATACGGCCACACCAGTACCCGTTTCGTCTGTCAAAGAAGTAGCAAGCTGAGATGAAGTAATAGACCCCGTCGCTGTTCCATATAAAGTACCACTCGTAGGGAGAGTAACATTCGTCGCAGCAGTCGAAGTAAGTGTGGTAGAGAACGCCCCTGCAGTCGCAAGAGTAGATCCTGTTACAAGCGTTAGGGTGGCAGAAGTCGTTGGGGCTGTAATAGTTACCTTGTTAACAGAAGTGGCCGTCGCAACCCCGATTGTGGGAGTGACAAGCGTAGGAGAAGTCGCAAGGACTGGAGAACCTGTACCCGTTGCCGCTGTCCAGACAGGTGTTGTACCTCCCATAAGAACCGTTGTTGAAGACCCAGCAGCGAGGCGAGTTGCAACACCGCTTGCCCCTCCGTAAATGATGTCTCCTTGTGTCGTCATAGGGTTAGTGAATCCAGCGGCTGGAACAGTGATACCCCGATAGTTATGGAACACTCCCGAGGTTGTTGTGTCAGCTACAAACACTGGCTTTGATACTTGTCCTGGTGTGGAAGGATCTGTTGCCGTATAGGCACCAGCGGTAGTCGGAGAGAGGAAGTATTGTGTCCCAGCAGTTAGACCAGTAAGGCCAGTTACAGGACCTTCCGTTGTAAGGATAAAGGCGTTAGCGTTTGTAACAGTCGAGACAGTTCCTGAGACTGCAGCGTTGGATGCGGAGTCAGCTTGAGACTTAGTGTATGTATTAGCCGTTGTCGTGAGGCGTACTATATCCCCAACTACAAACCCGTGAGCTGTCTGTGATACAGATCGTAACACTGCACTTGAAGGGGTAGTGATGTCAGCAGAACCGTTAAATGACACCCCGTTAATGAGGCGAGGAGTGGTCAGAGTTGCTGCCGATCCAGTAGTGTTTTGGTTAAACGTAGGGAAGGTGTTCGTTCCAGAAGTAAGGTTCTTGTTCGTTACTGTCTGCGTGTCAGATATACCCATGTATGCGCTGCCAGGAACAGTATAAGAGTTGATGGATACTACCCCATTAAGGTTCGTTCCAGAAGCGGTAATCGTGGTTGCACTTTGAATGATCTTTCCTGTTGTCCCACTGTACGTGGCGAGTCCGTCAGCTGTTGCACTTGCAGGGCCTGTAACGTCTCCAGATCCACTCCCCCCACCTGAGTATTGAGGAATATTAAGTACTCCAGAAGTAACAGTCGCTGGACCACTGGTTCCTGTTGTCGTAAGACTTGTAATAAATGAAGATCCAGGAGTCGGAATATTAAGCACATTAGAGATGAATGTGGCGGCGCCTGATCCTGTCGTTGTAAGAGAGATAGGCGTTTGGTAATCCGTTCCAGCAACTGCAATAGAGGGAACTCCCGTAGTCGTCGTGTTTTTGAGAATACCTGTAGCGAGCCCTGAAAGAGCTACACCGTTAATTCTTGATACCACCACCGCGTTTGTGTTATTAGTACTGCCGTTGAATGTAGATCCAGCCGATGTAGCATCTCCTGTGAGTGTACCAATAATGCGACTTGTCTGGAGTACGGTAGCTGAACCTGCGTTTCCTGTAATGGTTGTTTGGTCACCAGTATTTGTACCAGATACAGTGGTCGTCCCTGTCACTGCGAGTGTTGGTGTCGATGCACCAGATAGCACGACTGAGTTAACAGAGGTAGGAGTAATAGCCCCCAAAGTAAGTGTAATAGCAGGGGTAGAAGTCGAGGTAGCCACCGATCCAGAAACACCATTGGCCGTTGTAACAGACACAGAGGACACAGTGCCGTAGTCAGTTCCCGATACAGCGTTAGAGAGGAGCCCTGACGTAGACTTTACAAGTCCATTTGTGAGTGAAGAAAGAGTAACCTTTTGCAACGTATCTATAGCAATTGCGGTAACCTGAGACCCTGTTTTTATAGCGATAGAGTCGCTTGTACCCACTCCTGACGTAGACTGAATCGTCAATACCGAAGCGGCACCAACGCCACCTTTCACCGTTGGAATAGTAAGACTCCCCGTCATAGTTGGAGATGAGGACAGTACCACCCGTGAACCAGACACACCCGTGAAGTCTGTAACCGAGCTTCCATTAATACTGAAGGAATTACCTGTGCCTGCAGTATCATACGTCTTATTTGTCAGCGTGTTAGTACTTGAAGCAGTGAGATAGTCCGTACCAGCTGACGCTGCAGAGATTGCTGTACCGTTTCCTTTCAGAAGACCCGTAATGCTTGTCCCTAGTGTGAGAGTTGGAGTTGCTGAGTTTCCGTCTGACGTGCCTGAAAAACCGTTAGATGATGCCACGGATACACTTGTGACCGTGCCGCTACCAGCTGCAGGGTTCGACCACTGAGTATTATAGTCGGTGCCATCTATCTTTGAGAGCACCTGTCCTGTTGTTCCACCAGTCGGTACACCAACACCAGGTGTACCAGGTAGGCCCTGGCCAGAGTTAATAAGGTCGATATCAACAGCGGCACTGTTCTGCAAACCAAGATCAACCTCTGGCGAGGGTGTAATGATGATATCCTGTCCATCACCGTCTTGTAGAACTATGTCGCTGCTCATATTAGGTCACGATACGTTGGTTAATATCTGCTTTTATCTGATAACGAAACTGAGTGAATGTCTTTACGATAGAAGCGTCGACAGATACCCACTGAAATTCAGCGAAGTACTTACCTGGAGTCGCATTAACTGTTTCGCTGTGTGTGAGGTCAAGCGTATATACTTTATCGGTTGCAGTAGTACCTGTAATGTATGAGTCGTCGTAGTCTTTTTTAATGATTGCGTTTGCGTCTGTCGGGTCTGATGGGTTAAAGTTTGCTTTACTTTTTATAGCAAAGAAGAATGTCCCGCCAGCAGACCACAGTGTGAGAGGGACTGAGAGCGTCCACGTATCTGAGTCACCTCTGTATATTGATGATCCAGCCATAGCCTACGCCCAAGCTACAGTTATGTCTGACGCACCAGCGGTTACAACAGTGAGTCCAGTATTGAATGCAACATCGTACTGAAAGTCTGAACCAATAGCAGGAGATGCAGCAATGGTTGCAATCTTGTTACCTGAGGCCGTGAGGCTATCGTAAATAGTGATTGTAGCTGCGGCTGTCGTATTCACGGTAATAGTGTGTAGGATACCAGTGCCGCTCTTTACAAGAGTAGTTGTCGCAGTTGAAATGTTCGTATAGTTAAATGTTCGATCTGCCATATTATTTCTTTCTTTAATTAGGAGCCTTTGTCTCCCTACGTTCTGGCCGTCATGGGCAACGTTTTATACAGGGAGACTAGGCGATTTAGTAACTATGCTTGCTTAGTAACAGCTGAGCTTACACCACCAGCGCTAAGCCGTTGGATAACCCAACCAGTAGTACCATCTCCTAGGAGTTGTACATAGCTACCAGCAGGAGCATTTGTGAAAATGAGCGCCTTGTTGTCTACAGCAGTGAATTGTCCACCAGCAATGTAGTCAGCAGCGGCAGGAGCGATTGTAACAGTGATCCCATCAGTACCAACACGGATAATAGGAGAGTATCCTACAACCGTTGAAGGAAGAGTGATGGTAGCAGTCGCGGTAACATTGATGACCGTACCAGAGTCAAGGGCTTGTACTGTGTACGCACCAGATTTGGTAAGGACTTCGTTGTAGCCGAAGCTGTCCATGTTAATTTGTGCCATTATTTATTGTCCTTTTTCTTAGCCACTGGTGCAGCAACTGGCTGTACAGTAGGCTTTACGTCTTCTTTAGATGCGACGGGAGCGACGTTCTTTTGCTCAGGCTTGAAAAGTTCTTTGGTGTCTACATTGACATCACCTTCTACAAGCTGGCTAGTTCCATCTTCACGTACGTTTTCTTTTGCGAGTTGGTCTTCAGTTGCCTGTTCGAGTTCGCCTTTAACAGCAGATTCTCGAATAAGTCGTTGACGTTCCTCTTCTTGGTCTTCGAATCGTCGAGTAGTAATGCGGTAAGCATCTAGCTCAACTTGTCGTAATTTTCCTTCAGCCATATGGCCTCCTTTTCTTTATGTACTAGGCAGTCTTGTGGATAGCTAGTGTGTAGATCTTGTTTAGGTCAAAGAATGCATCGTAACGAATACGGTACTCAATCAAGTAACCATTGATCCCTGGTGGGTTTGTGTGTACTTTGTAGTCGCGTAGCTTCTCAGGCGCAACAAGGTTACTCGGGTGAGTAATAATGAGGTCTGTGTTAGCTGGCATACGGCTTGTAGGACAAACGACGATTTTAACACCGTCGACTTCACCTAGGTCACCAGACTTACGGTCTTTGTAAGCAAGGTCAGATGCAAGCACAAAACCAGATTGCTTCAAAAGGTTGTAGTAAGTAGGGGTCATCACTGCAACACGGCCGTCTTCAGGAGCTTCACCGTCTGAAATAGCAGCGGTAAGAGTTGTGAAGTTAGTGTACGCGTTAGCAGAAGTAGTAGCACCAGCAGCAACGATAGCGTTACGAGCGGTGATAGTACCGTAGTTTCCACCGTTTGTTACAGCACCAGCGGTAGCTAGGACTGCAAGACGGTAAGTGTCAATCTCAGGGACAAGGACATTCTTTGTCGCTTGTGCTAAGAACTTAGCAGGCTTACGAATTTCTAGTGTGTCCTGGTAGTTGATCATGTCGATTGACTGTGTCCAAGAACGGTCACGAGACAGTGTGAATGTCTGTTTTGTGTCTTGAACTTCATTTGGTGAACCATAACGGTAGTTACCGTTTGGCGTGTAGTTGTTCATTGTAGGGTCAGTAAGCGTGTAGATGTTAATCGCGTTAACGCCGTCCCAGCTCCAGTCGTTGTTCACGATGGCGCTAGTTTTAGCGGCTACACGAAGAAGATCAGACGTCTTTGACTCAAACTTTGCTGCAAGGTTGATTGCCATTAGGGTTGTGTCTTTCTGATTCTACCCAGCAAATATTTTCTTGACTTCCTCGTCGAAGGCTTCAAGGTCGGGATCGACCTTTGGCTCTTTCGGAGCACGACTTGGTGGGGTAAAGGTTTTAGATTTCTCTTGTGCCTTGTCCTTCACCTGAGTACGTTTGCCAAGTTGTGTAAGCTGTGAGATAGAATCTGCTTCATCTTGTAAATATTGGTACAAGTCGCTTCTCACATTTGTAGGGTTGCCATACGCGTCCAGTGTTACATGTTGAGCTTGGAAGGCATCAAGTGCTCTATCTATCCTTGCCTTAATAACGGGATCATCGCTTCTGAGTACGTCGAAGTCCTTAGCGGCTCTTTCGTATGCATTCGTCAGCTTATTCGTATTAGCTTCTACTTTAATGTTATAAACTTCGACTTGGGTTTGTCTGGTAGCTAACTCGATTGGATCTTCAATTCCCTCTAGGTATTTCTCCTGTTGTTCTTTGATAGACATTTCTCTCTGTTGCTTCTCTTGAATTCGCTTCTCAGCCATCTCTTTATTGAAGGCTTTACGCTTATCCTCTTCAGACGGTTCGACTTCTTTGGTTTCCTGAGCTGTCTCTTCGACGGACTCTACATCCTCGGTTGTCTCATCTTCCGTTGACTTTGGTTCTTCCTCTGACTCGGTGGCCGCCGTTTCTTCGGGTTCTTCCTTGGATGGCTTTTCTTCTGCGAAATCGTCAAGACTAATCTCGACATCTTCCATTGCAGCTTCTGCATCCTCCTCATTGGTTGATGTATCCGTAGCATCTACGGGTGCGGTTGACTGTGAATCATCCATAGTTTGTCTCCTTGTCTTATCTGCCGTTGCATAGGTGGCGAACCTCTACTGCTTGAGGCAGTGACTCTTCTGGTAAGGGAACCAGTGTGAATCCTCCGTGAAGGACTCGCAGCGACCCCCTTATACTCTCGACTTACCTACCTTAAAGTGCCTATGTGACGGATGATTTGCACCCTCACAACTCATCACAAGCCCTCTATCTACCCATATATGCTTCACACTCTTCAGTGCATCAAGGTCGATAGAATACTCTGACTCGTTAGCCATCTTCTCTGCAATCTCCTCACGGGTCATGGCTTCTTGCTCGGCTCTGAGGCTTTCTTTATATTGGTCGTAATCTTGGCTCATTTGTTGTCCCTCATTGCATTCTGTAGGCGCACCTTTGCACCTTTTAGGTGTTCGATCAGCTTGTAGTTAGCTAGCATCTCTATCTCTAAAGACCTGTCACCTAGTTCGATAAGCTGCGGGACCTTAATGTTATCTAGGTTCTTTGCCTCAGCGATCATTGTATCGAACTCTGCCATGACGATCTCCTCACTTGGGAGGAGCTTTAACCGTTTATCCTGTGCTTCCTGCTTACGCTCTAGCTCTTTAGCACGACGCTCTTGGTTAGAGTTGCCTGCAAAGCTAGCACTTGATCCACCCGTGTATAGGTTTGAAGTATCCATTACATTTCTCCTTGTGGTTGTTGCATAGATTGGACGTGAGCAATAATATCCTCTATTGGAAGTCCCTGTGCCTCAGCGGCGAGCATAGTCAGTGCAGTCATCTCGTCTACCCCATGTTCTTGCATTACGGCCTCAACGTTAGCCTGCTCCGCAGGAAGCATATCGCTCTGTGCTTCCATAGGCTCCTGCATAGGCTCCCCCATCTCTTCAGGGTTCATCATGGGTTCGCCAGTCTCTGGGTCAATGCCTTGTGCTGCAGCCTCCTCTTCGGGTGTTACTTCCGTAAGGATTTTATCGTTATCCGACGTCAACATAATAATCTCACTGAACAACTCGCCTGGGTTGAGTTCCCTGTTGCCAAGCATAATAGGCTGGCCAGTGGCAAGGATCTGCATAGTCGCAGGGTTAGACACGAGCTCTGCAACCTTCATAAGTCCTTCTAATTTGTCTGCATCGTCTTGGGCCTTATCAGTTTCTGGGTCTATCTCAAAGTCGAAGGTAGCACGTGCGGTATCCCATACTACTTCTAGCTCGTTAGAGGGGTTACCCTCCTCGTCAAGCGGGAACTCTAACCCAGCCTTGATAAGTCGGTCGCGCTCATCGTCTGAAAGCTTTAATAGGTCTGATCCCTCCATGTTAGCAAAGTGGGTATTAATCATCGACTTAGCTACCGCGGCGTACGTAATGTACAGGTTATCTTTGAAATCCTCATCGTCAATAGAAAGGGAGGCAGCCTGAAACTTCACACCCGCTGGAGTTTTAGAGTACTGTGGATCACCACTCCCGCTAGAGATCGAGGTATCTCCCGTTGGGATAAGTTGATTAAGGCTCGTCTTGTACATAGCCATGCGTTCGGGGAGCTGTTGATAGATACCGTTAGAAAGCTCTTGTCGCTTCACCTGAGCATTGCCTGTAAACCATAGAGCATCCTGTGCGTACACAATAGATTCGAGGTCTACAGAGTCAGCATCACCTGCAATCTCAATAGGCGGACGAAGCCCTAGTTGAGTAGCGAGTACATCAGCTTGGCGCATGTAGTCAAGAACGTTCTGTGTACCACCAGCGAGTTTAACGATTCCAATACCGTATGGGTTGATGAAGTCTTGATAACAATAGAGGAAGTGGATAATAGTATCGCCTGTAGGATCTGGGTTAGACCATTCGCGTACAGTCTCGTTAGTCTCAGAGTGATACATATAGAACGGTGCTTCGACTCCGTGCTGAACAGCAATACAGAACTTGAAGCCTTTAGGTCGTACATCTTTATCCTGTTCCTGGCGAGGGGTATCGAGTGAAGAACGTTCTTCTTGTTGGTCGTCTTTAAGAATCTTTTTAAGAGCTGGGATGTTCCACTTGTTGTAGCCGTCCTCTTTGTTCTCTTTTGCTTCCTTCTGTTCTTCTTCGGCCTGCTCGATCATGTTCTCAAGTTGAAGCTTTGTGTAGTAAACATCCCAGAACTGAACAGCTGAGTCGTAGTCAGATACACGGCCTGGCTCCAAGGTGACGTCTTGAGGCTGAGCTACGATAAAGTCTGCGTGTCGCTTCCCGCCGTTGTCTACAAATAAGGTAATTAGTGGAACAGATCCATAGATAGCGGCTTTACGAACTGCGTCTTTCCACTTACGAATAAACGGCGCTTGGGTATTGGCGTTAGGGATAATCTCGTTCTCCCATACGATGTTGGCAAGTTCGGTCATCCACGCTTCATCACGGTCCAGGGCTTTGACAGTACCAGCCAGGCTAGAAGATACAATACGTTTTGGCAACTTAAATAAGGCAGCACTTAGGCTACCATCGTTAACTTCGGGAAGGTTGGTGTCAAGACCAGGCATGAGCCCGTTCTCAGCTAGACGTTCATAAGATGGGTAGTCTTCGCGCCAAAGGTGCGCTTCCATTTTACTCTGTGTGTAGAGACCTTTAATGTCTTTTTTGTCCAAGAAAGCGATAGTAATAATTCCTTATCGACAGTCTTGCGTAGTAGCAGTTCTCTGTATCTGTTTTTACATTAGCATGTGCACTATACTTCTGCAAGTGTTTTTGGTGAGACTATTCGTACATCCATCACATTCCATTCAGTAGCGTAAGTTCGATCCTCTGCCTTGTATAGAAGTTGCTCGCGTTTATCCCCGAAGTGCTTGGATACTTTGAGCTTTGTGTACTGGTCTTCACTGATAAGCAGGACGTCTGGGAGTGGAGTACCAACTGGCCAGCCTTTAACGGACTTGTCTATGAGGTTGACGAGCTTCTGACGGCTACCTTGTATGTTGGATATGTTAAGACCTACCATTACTCTACTCCCCATTTCCGAACGATTCTGTACCGTCCTTTGTTATCTAACTTGATGCACAGCTCTAGCTTATGTGTTTGGCCACTCGTAATGACCTGTAACGAGTCTATGATGTCCTTTAGCATTGTTTCGCGTGTTGAATACTGGCTTACTTGGTACGCGTCCTTAGATGATACCTCTTCACCTGCGTGATAGGCCTTGACGGTTATCACTTCTCCGTAGTCTGGTTTAAACATCTTGCATTCTCCGTTGATTCATACGCTGTTCTCTATAAGTCGCCCAACGGCAGTTACCAGGTGAGTAACCTTTATTGTTATCAATACGATCTAGTGTCATTCCCTCTGGTCTTAGTCCCATATCATTAAAGAAGTTTATAAAACCATTATCACATGACCACTCGCCACAGACAGTAATTCCTCTGTCGATGTAGTCCTCATGTTGCTTGTACCTTTTACTTGTACCTCGCTCAATCATGCCTATCCATGAGTACCAAGTAGGTGTCTTCACCATACCGTGTCTTGAAGTACCCCTGACATTAAGGCGTTTGAACGGGTCACCAAACTTATTAAACCGTTGATAATGCAACGAACAGTAGCCTTTTGCTTTATGTGGTCTCCCGCAATCTTTAATAGAACATATCATATGTGGAAGTTCAACCTCTTCGGTTTATTCGGTTGGCGGTGCTTCACAACGAGTAGTGGTTTCTCTGTCTGGTAAAGTTGCCACGCTCCAGCAAGGGACATAATATCGTCATCGTGTGCGCCTGTCTCAGCCTCAGCCCTCCACCCACTGTTCGTCTTATGTTTCACAAATGAGAACATCTGAGTAATCGTAGGTGCGTGGTAAATGACCAGTAACTGATTATTCACAAGCTCCTCTACTCCAGCGAGCATGACAGGCCGTGTTGCGCTATTAGTGTTCCATCCTAACTTATCTGTGACCTCAAGGCGTTTAGTCAGTGGGCTTAGTTGGTACTGGCGGTATACACGATACTTTTGGTTTGTGTTTAGTCTCTCAAGCCTCTCAAGCTCGTAACCTCCCCCATTGTTTGTCTCGTAGGCTACTACTGGTTTCACGCCTGTCTGGTCATATATCATCTCAAGAACTATCTTCATCTGCGGTGTAACATCAATAACAGACCCCTCATATGATAAGTGGATCGGTTCGTCTAAGTAGTCTTTACTAATGAACGTACCTGAGTTGAGGTCTGAGCCTTCGCCAGCTGTATCGAGGAATGCAACAATAAACTCCCCTTTACTAAGTGGTCGATACTGTGTAAACATATCTTTATTAAGATTAGATGCTATAGGCTTACGGTCACTGGCTCTTTCTTCGTACGCCATCATCGGTTCGTGATCGAAGTACGGTAGACCAGATGTCAGGAACGCTTCCTTCGCTGTGTAAGGATACTCCTGCGCTCCCATGCGGCCAAGGTTCTTACGCTTCTCTTCCACGAAAGCTTTATCATATGTCCAGAAGGGGTCGTAAAAGAAGTTCTTATACGTTGTCCTACCTGCTTCGGTCTCATCCCAATGGGTCTTAAACTGGTCATACCCGTTAGCAGTAGTCTCTAGAATGGTGATTGAGTCGTTCGTCACTGCCTCACCGATACCTGACTTCAAGGCTTCGAGGTCACCCGCAAAGGCGGCCTCTGTAATGTGTAGAAAAGTAATGTCATCACCACGACCAAAGGACTTGCTCTTGGCTGACCCTACACGAAGGGTGTTTGTATAAAGGACATTGCCCTGCTCATCTGTTGGGCTGTAGACCCACTCTGAACGGTTGTCGTACTTAAGTGGCATACGTATACCATTTATCTTTTGATATGACTCTAGGAAGTGTTTGGCTCGCTGGAGCTGCTGTTGAGCTGAACTATCAATAAAGGATACGGAGACACATCGTTCGTTCTTGCCCATAAGAAATTTCGTTACCGCTATACCCAGAGAGACAGAAGAGATACCTTGCTTACGGTTCTTTAGCACGTTGTTGAGTGGTCCGAGGTTGTGAAGGAAGTGTTCCTGCGCCTTATTAAGAATAAACGAAACTTCATCACGGTTCTTGTCAATGATGGTAAACTCGTTCTCCATGAACCTCTGGAAAGTATCGGGTTTAAAGCTCATTGCGCCACCCAAGTATATCAACTATGGTCATCATCTCTTCGTAAGTGACCACGTTGTTCTTAATAGTATTACATCGGTGACAGGCAGGAACAGTGTTCATCTTGGTGTACCCCATTGAGCTATCCATACGGTCAACTTCTATGCGGTTAGTAGACCCACAATATACACAGGGACTTTCAATAATATACTTAATATCCTCTTGAGTTAAGTCACACACTAAATCTTTCTTTTTCGACCTTGTGACTACTCCGATCCATCTGGATACGTGAGGAGGGGTACTTTTACTATAATTATACTTCTTACGAGCAGGCTTTGCTGCTTGGATCTCAGACTTAGCCAAACGAGCAATTTCTGCCTCAAGGCAGCCCTTTTCTCTGCATTCGATAGCCCCTACATCATACGCAACACCACACCTGTCACATACAAGGAACTTAGAACTCATAATCAGCCTTCTTTGTCTCAATATGCTGGTGGAAGTGAACACTTGGACTAATCCCTTGCTCTTTGTCTGCACCCATAAGCTTGAGTGCCATGCCTGATGCCTTTAATCGGATAGAGTGGTCTGGTGTTACCTCTGCAAATGCTTGGTCTCCTTGACCTGATATAGATACCTTGTCAGCCTTTAATCCATCTGCTATAGGTGCTATAGCAGAATCTAGGGTAATGTTATGCTTTTTAAGAGATTGTTCAATAGCAAACTTGACGTTCGGTTTTGTCATGTTTTCGCTAGCTATTGTACGAGCCACTGCATCCGTCCTAACGTCGTAAGCTGCCTTAGCTGCCTCCTGTCCATTTCCGTCCTTAGCAACATAAGCCTTAACGAACTTCTTTTGTTTGACTGTAAGGGGTTTATCTAACATAGTTTTTCGCTTTAAGTACTCTCTGGTCTTTTAGATTTTGGAGGAAGGCAAGTGTCTCATCTCTGTCGCATAAAACGATGCTCTCTCCTGGCATGTATTTGATTGGCATAATAATAAGAGGTAATCCTAAAAACAAGGGTACGTCATGTCCTCTTGTACCCGCTGGGATAACACCTTCGAGTCTTAGTCTGTTGAACATTCCTGCGGTGATCTTGTATGCGTTTGTCACTAGTTGAACGTCTCCTGTAGTAAGGTTACTCGTTAATAAGCTTACTATACTACATGGAGGTTGTGCTTACAAGTGGGAAATAGCTGAGATGATGTATACGAATAGGGCCAGTTGAGCTAGCATAGCAACTAAGAATGCGGCGGCTAGTACTATGCCCATGGTTTTATCTTGTTTCATTATTCTATGTTCTTCACTTTCTTAGGTCTCTTCGACTTGCTAATTAACCCTGCATCTTCAAGCTGTTGCATCTCTTTGTCTACATCTGCCATCATAAGGGAGTCGCCCACGACCGTTTTAATTGGACTTAGTTGTGCTTCGTACTCCACATTAATAGCTTGGATTAGCCCTGCTGACTCCTTATAGGGACGTGTTCCGAGGTATTCGAGTACTTGGTTAATAAGCTGGGTTGTGATTGTAAATTCGTTCATGATTGCTCCTTTATTAAATATGGACAACTAGTATTTGAGTGGGTGTTGGTGTGACAGAAATTGCAGTGGAAAGGCATTACCTGTTTTCCTCCTTAAATGTCTTACTCTCTTTACGTGATACCATCTTATTTCCCCTCTTTAGTCTGGAGGGCTTGAAGCTCCTTGACGCGGTCATCAATGTAGACGAAGTGTTTTCTGTAAAGCAAGTCCTCGTATTCCTCAACCTCGTCTAAAATATTGTGTCTGAATGGCACGACTATCGTGTTATCCATTTGCTCAATGCGTTGTAACTCGTCTAAGAGTCTTTCTGTTACTCGTTGGAGGACGATTGCGTCTAACTGCTTGCGAAGTTCTGGCTCTATATTCTCTGACCACTCACGTGCTCCAACGTCTCTGTTTGCCATTACCCAAGTAAGGAAAGTTTCTATTTTTTCTTCTGTGTCTATTATGTGAGTCATCTAACCCTCCACCACGTAGTCTAGTACAGCTCTTTTACCGCACTTCTGACAAATATTATAGATGAAGTAAGCGCCTTGGTGTGTAAACTCTGGCTGCTTGTCGTTTAACCTGATCGGCATAATACGTTCCGTTGACTTTACGTACTCGTGTTCACAAGGCTCCTGTTTTGTATCGGTATTCATGATTACCTCCTATTTTCTATTTCGGCTATAATTTGGTTCAATTCTTCAACATCATCTCTCTCAAATCTCGGTGGTAGATTAACCCCATTCCTACGTAAGTTCATCGCCTTCTGTCCGACTGCCTGGGGGGTTATGCCAAACTCTTCTGCTACCTGCCAGTTAAAGTCGTTGTTCATATAAGACTCAACGAACTTTTTACTGTCTACGTAAAGCCGTTTTCTTTTATGTGGCATCTTTATTCCCTTCTTCTGATAAACTTAAAACTTTTTTCAAATCCTTGATGTATACAACTTCAGTATCGTATTCTTCACGTTCTTTCTGGTAAATATCGCTAACGCTCGGGTTATACATAGAATCAATATCCTCTCTTACTGATGCTTTTGATATGAACCTAAGAGCAATTACTTCCTCTGCCTCTACGGGTGTCAATGGCTTCAAATCCCTTGGGTAACCCATATCAGCACCATCGCAGTATGCAGTCTCTGCTACGCGCTGGAGTATCTTATATAGCTGTTCGTCTTGTTGTGTCATTTAGTGCCTTCCTCTTCTGTGGACAATAGTTTACGCCTGCTCTCAATCCATTCACCGAGTTCATGATTAGTCACATCATCAGGAGTTTCATCGTAAATATCTATTTCTAACCAATCGAGTAGTTTCTGTTCTGCCTCTCGTACTTTTGTATCTATAATTGCTTGAATATCTTTCTTGGCCTTTTCAACGGCTTCCTCCACGTTTACAACTACCTCAATGTCTAGTTCGGGGTCATATTTGGTTTGGTAGTTTTTCGTAAGTAAATCCATCAACACGTCATCTAGCTCAGTATTAACGTTTGATTGGTGGGCGTCGCTTGTATATTCAATAGGTCTATCGTGTGTTTTAGGGTCAAATAGGCTCATCTTATTTATCCTCTACTACTTAGGTTGGTACGTTGATCTTGAAATGGCTTCATATACGATTGGATTTCTTCAAACAACTTACCTAAGACCTCAGATGACATAGACGGAAAGTCAGGTTCTAACCTATGTACCATGAGCGGTGACATTGTTATCATTAATGAGCTTGCTAACATATAATCGTTTGTAACTTTTTCTTTCAACATCTCCTGCTGGTGGAGGTGAACAAGCTCTTTTGAATAAAGATCAAAATGTTCTTCAATATCCTTGTCCTCGACTTGAAAGCCCATCTTGTACTTAGCCATGAGTTTCCGCGTTTCCGCTTCAAAATTACTACGTGTTACTTCATTGTTTGTCATACTTATCCTTTCCACAAACATCGCATCTAATCATGAAACGTGGCAGATACTTATTATCTCCGTAGTGATGGATGCCGATCAGGCAAAGCAGCTTATGCATTTTTACTTACCTTCCTTGATTTCTTTGCGTTTGGCTTTGATAACACTTTTATTAATGTAGTTGGGGTGGTTATCTATCATAGCTTCCAATTCATCAAGTAACTGTTCTTGTGCTTTGGTAACTTCGGATTGGATAAGCTTTTCAAATCTATCTGCATACTTTTGGTAAATACGCTGTTCTTCTCTGGGGTAAATCATCACATCAGATCTATCTAGCGAACGGTCTTCAACTATCGCCTGAATAATAAGACTGTGCGCTTCTTCTCTCGTAGTATCAGCCATTACTTCGTGCCCCATAGTGATTGACGCTGCTCGATTCTGAGTGAGTTCCTATTAGCTGGATAGGTGGCATTTTCAACTCCGAGTATTCGCAGATTGATAGGTTCGTCTTCCCCAATCACATACTTATCAACTGCTTGTTTGATGGCTTTGATCGCCTGATCGATGTTTTTGTCGACCAGTTCGTTTTCACCTCTCTTATAATCAATCAACTCGTATAGTGGTTCATCTAGCTCTTTATCAAACTCTGTACTCATGACTGTATCACCCCTAAAATTACAAAGGTTAATACTACTAACACTGCCCCTGAGGCCTCCATAGCTCCCTTACGTGGGGTCTGAATGTATCTTGGCTTGTAATTGATTTGTTTGCTACTCATGGAGGTCTTTCCCCTTTAGGTCGTTTAGTTTCTTCTTTCGGGCTTCTACACCTATGCGGCTAAAGGCTTTCTTTTCTTCTTCGGTCATAACTCGCTTGCTTTTTTGGCCGCCAATACCACCTCTACGTTTAAAGAACATAGGGTCTAGTCTCTTTTGTTCTGCTGCGCGTACCTTAGCCGCTTCACTTCGTTTGTTTTCTGTCATATTCTCTCCACCTGGGTCAATCCCTGTGTTATGTTCCTAATAATATCTTCTGAGCACTTATAGGCAATAGCTATCTCTTCGGGAGTAAAACCTACTAGAAACATCTGCTTCATGCGCTTTTTGTGCTCTGGGTGTACTTTTACTCGATTGCTCATCCTAGTATCACTACTCTCTCACCATCTTCCCTTGTAACTAATTTAACGCGTCCTACTATCGGGTTATGGCCATAAACAATTTTCTCTGTCACTGAACCACCTGAGTGTCGTTCTATCTCGGCTTTATAACGTTTTGTACGGCGTCTTAGCGCAGTGGGTGAGTATTCTATAAGACCGTACTCATGGAGCTTTCTACGCGCTCTGGCAACTGTCTCAGCATGCATAACCCGTGTAAGGTTCCAATACAAGCTTTTGGTCTCGTCGTAACCCTGCTTTAACCACACGGCTTCTAGAAGCTTCATTTCTTCGTCTTGAACGCCAGGGTTGTCTTTTATTACCTGCAAAACGTATTGCTCGTTACTAGTAAGTTTACTCACAATCCAAGCTCTCCTCTTTTTCTACTGCCGCTTCGTCAGCTTCTATAACAGCCTGGGCGCGCATCTTGTCCTCTAAAAGTTCTCTAGTCTCAAAGTCCATCGGTATTCTCCTCTAATAGCTCAGCTAGTTTCTCACTTAAAGGGAGGATGTTTTGGTTAAAGAAGTTAAGCATTACTTTGACGCTCCTGCCATTTTAAAGTTAAGTATGTCTTTGTTGTAATAATCGTGCACCATGAGAGAGCAAGACACTGCTTCTTCTGGTTCGAGGTATGAAGCTACATTGATGGTCTTGTTCTCGTGCCGTATAGACACTCTATACCACTTTTTCTGTACGTAGACTCCTGGGAATATATTATTCCCCTTATAATCTGGCTTCCTGGGACGTCTGTTGTTTGCTTGCTGATCCCAGGTTGCCCATCGTACATTTCCTGGCTCGTAGTTGCCGCTATTATCTATACGGTCAAGTGAATGTCTTGAAGTAGGTCTATCACCAACATGAAGGTAAAAAGAATTAAAAGATTCTAACCACTCCTTGCAAACGACTATGCCACGACCACCATAGTCTCCCCACTTTCTATACTTTTGGTTATAACAGCGCTGCCTCATTGCAACCCACGCACGATACTCTGGTGTTTTTGACATCCCATGCCTCATAGTCTCCTACGCCTCCACAATCTTATTGTTACGGTAGTCCCAACGACCCTCAGCCTTGGCTTCTTTTTCTGCTTGGGCTTTAGTGAGGATACGGTTAAAAGATACCTTAGCTTGTTCGTGCTGTTCTTTCTGTTCTTCGGTAATGTTCCATTTCAGTGTGTTCATTGATAGGCCTTTCGTTGCTTATGTACTCATTGTAGCATTTTCGCTTACCGTTAGCAATAGCAAAATAAAGAGACCGTATGTCTACGATCTCATGCTCACCCATAAACGGTATAACTCCGTTTTAAGCCACTGTAACAACATAAGTTTTTCCATCTTCGTTCGTTATGTAGATATCATCAATGAATACACCCGAGTTCTCAAACCTGATATCGCGATATGGTAACACCGTACCTGACTTTACCTCAGAGTAATATCTCACGCGTATCTTCTTAGAAGGTCCGTCTAAGCTACCCATTTGCAACATCCTCTCCTGTATAAGGGTCTATTACTGGAATAAAGTAATCTGGTTTTCCGCTGTCCATTGTGTTCTCCTTTGTTATGTTCATGTAGATACAGCTCGCCAGAACGCAGGAACGACCCTACTATTGCGCCTCACTCACAGGTGTCACCATGCATACTTGGGCTTTCTGACGATGTGTATTCACACGAGTTGTTAAGTATCTATCGAGTAGAAGGCGTGACACCAATCCAGCAAGTCAGTGTAACTACCCTCTGGCGGGCCGCCACCGTTCACTACACGGCAGCGTCCCTGGGAGTCGAACCCATACTTGATGCCACGCTTCATACTCAATGTTAATGTACCTTGGTTATAAACACTGGTGAGGCGGTGATAATAGTGCCGTTCCCGAAGTCATACACTTTCGCTATCTTTTCTATCACCTACGAGGGTCGGTATATTTCCTCTACCTCAACAGCTACCTATAACCTGTTTACTCTTGGAAGCTGGGGGCAAGATTCGAACTTGCTCCCATAGGCAGGTGCACCCCCTATGGTTTACTCCGACACCCCAGCTTATACAGTTCGTTGCCAATAGCTTTCACTATTATGGATATAAAGGCAACTTTGTTTATTATAACTCTTCAAACGGCTTACAAACTATCCCGAATAACAAATGACACCATACACATGCTGTATCTATTTCTAGATCGTCTTGAACCCATTTGTAACCGACTGTAGTTTGATAATCTTCACTGTATAGGGGAAACATTAACTGGTTGCCTTGTTTGTCTGATAATCTACGCCATTTACCACATATTTCGCACTGTAGGCGTGGATTATTTTCACTCATTATATACTCCTTATAGTTCGTTAATCTTTTTCTCTAGCCGTTGCATCATGTCCCATTGCCCTTGGTGATATGAGTGACGGACTGTCGTGCATTCTGGTTCACAGGGCTGGACTTCATCTGTTACTAACTCCAGGAAGAGAGATTTAATGTCTTCCTTACGAGGATTTTGGTAATCTACGTCTTCTAGTATTTCATCTAATTTGCTACTCATGTCTTCTGTATCTCCCTCTTAAATTCTATTAAGCGTATGGTGCTAGGCACGTCTATATTTTTTACAAACGCTTTTTGCTAGCTACGAGTCTAGAATACTAGAATAATCTCATACCATCATAGCTCATCGTATTGCGCTCTCGATTTTATTCGATGCCCAGGGTAATACTCCCTGTCGAACCGTGCCCAGCACTACTACGCTTAATTTTAAATGTACCCTAGTCTCTTACAGGTATTATACCATCCACTTGTCTTACAGAATGTTCCTTGTGCGGTGTACATCTGATAGGCGTATTGGACGTTGTTTGCTGCAATCTTTAACCACTCCTCTGATGGTCGAGTGTTTCGCATATTCCCTATAAGGTTAATTTGAAAGCATCCAACCGAGTAGTCACCTGTACGTGGGTTGTCGTTAACGCTTAATGGGTTATCACGACTTTCAATCATCATAACCGCCGTAGCTTGTTCAACGTTCCAGTCATACTTGACTATCTCGCTACTACATGCCCCAGCGTCTGTGATAGCCTCGCTGACTACCTGTGACGTTATCTGAGGCTCTGTAGCGACTGTTTCAGGCGCTTGTACTGCCACTTCTTCTTTTACAACGCTAGTGGCGGGCGTTACTGGTCTTTTAGTGAAACTTGGATTGAGTTAACGACCTTGCTTTGTGTGTCTGTGAGGACGTTCACTGCTTGGAAGTATCCACCAATGAGACCGATCAATACCCCGACAGCAAACAACACGGCTGTGATAATGCGACGGTTCTTCGCCTTCTCTTCATCGAGTAGGTCTTGGATTGTTAATTTCTCTTTAGGTGCTTTCATTTTGTTTCTTCTTTCTATTTTGTATTAAGCGTACGGACTTCCCCAGCACCGTGTCCCTAACCGCCTGTCCGCAGAGCGAACCCTGTCGGATGCCTGATAGTTTGTGCCAGCGGTCTTCCTTAGCCAAGTCGCGTACTTGGGAACGGTCAGCTGTTTGCCAGGGGAATCTGTACGCTTAATTGTTAATGTGTATTCGACCGTATGAGATAGCAGTAAAGGGTAATTTCCGCAGACAGACCTTGAGTCTCTGTTGTGGTTGCCCTGTGTTTCCAGTATCAAGTAGAAACGTACCCCTAGAGCTATCGTTACTGCTAACTACTACAGTCGAATCTTGTTTGTTAAATTGTTAAACCTTGATCTGCCCTATTACGTTAGCTTATGGGCTGGTGCGTTTTTCCCGATCTTGGTTCTTCGTTGTATGGCCTTTCGTTGGTCATGTATTAATACTAGCACAACTTTCGCTTACCGTCAATACATAAACGTTATGAAATGTCTTTTAGTGCCTGTTTCCAGATAAGAGCTTCTAACTTCCGATCCTTTTTCTTATAGGTATTTGACTGCACAACTAACTGATCCACCATGGCTTTACCTTTTCGTTCCACTTGCCATTGATAGTGTTCTGCTGGGTGGCTGGTGAAATACTGATGACAGCCATAGCAGAGTGCATCTGCGTTCATAGGTTCAAACCTAGTACCTTCTTTGCCTCTCCCCATAAAGTGAGAACAATGCAGCCCGTTAGTAGGCGGTGTGAATTGTGAGCCGCATCTCTGACACGTCCAGTTATCGCGTGTCCTCACGAATAGTGAAAATGCTTTATCAGCGGCGTCTATCTTAACCACGGGGTTTCTTTCTCTTATAGAATATCTGACCGTCGAAGGCTATATCTTTATCACCCATTCGGTATCTGTTAATAGGAGAGTTAAGATATGCAAGGCCATTCCTTTTGAGTAGTTTACCTAACTTATCAAAGTTAATCTTTGGATTCTGTAGGAAAATTGCTTTAAGGGCCTCCGTCTTACTGTCTAAGTGGGGGGTCATAGTAGCTTACCTCGTTTAATATACGTTTCAAGTGCTGCAAGTAGGTATGTCGGCATATTGCTTCCCATCGATGCTAAGTATGCATCGTCTTTGTCGTGTAGCTCGGTATAGAACTTTCGTGGGCTACCTTTCTCAGTAACTTTCAATACTGGAATGTGAAAACCGAATATTTTAAAGTTTTTTGCCTTAGACCAAGATTCATTTTTCACCACTAAAGCCTCCTTGCTTTGATACTTTTCATCCACTCTTCTAAAATTTCTGTATCTGACTTCGGAAGAGAGTCTACACCGCTGTCTACGTTCACCGAAACGACTTGACCATCGCTAAGTGCTACGGAAATACATTTACTCATTGTTTCTCCTTATACTTGTAGTTAGACGTAATATGTTTCCACGTCTTGCCGCTTTTTATGTTGTCTATTGTTTGAGGCACTACATTGTAATCTGCGGCGATTAATCTGTGTACCCTCTTATCTTCCATTATGAGTAGAACCTGTGACTCTCTTAATTTTGCCATAGAGCCTTTTTCTCCAATAGGACCAGTCCCGTCTAATACAATATCTTTGCTGTTATCCATAGCGCTTCCCCAATACAGATGTCTGTAATTAAAGCACGAAGGATTGTGACAAATGATAGGCTTGTGTAAAGCAAACGTCTTATCCTTTGGTGGTGGCCCCACTCTCACGCGCAAAGCCATGTTATGGACTCTCACCTTCCTATTATTTATGCTAAGCATTCCATATCCGAGGCTATTTTTGTTGTACTTCCAGATAACACATTTGTCCGTTTCTACTCTGATAGAATCCTCAAAGAACTTCTTCGGTTCTCCCACAGGCTGTCTGTACGGCTGATAGTTTACATCTCCGTGTCTGCTTAGCCTAGATAAGTGCTTAGAGCACAGCTTAAGACGAGACGGTTTAACTCTGCCGAAACAGCCGTCTATAGAGCACGTTAGCATTATGTTTCGTTATCCAACGCATCAGCAATGGCATCTGCGTCATTTAACGTGTCTATTGTCTCTTTGCCAAGCACCTTTTTTATAAACGCCTTCATCTGATCGGTATCTACATAGTCCTGTGCAATCATCTGCTCTTTGATCTTACTCTTAGCTCGTGTTAGTATTTCCGCGTTGCCTGCTGCAGACTCTTCTGTACGGTTACGTATAACAACTGGTTCTTTCTGTCGAGCCTGGGTTGCCTTGTTCCCGTCGTCGTCATCATCTGCCACAACTCCAAGGACTGACATAACGCCATAGCGACGCGCGTATGTGGTGGCGCTTCCTTGGCTTTGTGGGTCGTTCTTCACTAATAGGAGAGGTTGGACGTCCTCAATGTACTGTCCTGATTCGTGTAAAAGAATAGTACGCATTGCACTATCACCGTCTAAGTTCGTAAGGAACTGACTAATAGCTAGCTTGTGTTTTGCTAGTAACGGTTGTACGTTTGCCATCACCTCGTTAAGTGGGGCATACTTGCTTTTAAAGAACGGGTTACTTGCTGATTTCGCTACAGGTACAAGATCTGCTTGTAGTGCTACGAGTGCTGGTGCTAATTTATCTAGCTCTGTCATTTTGTTTCCTTCTCTCTTACGATTCTTTTTTTAAATTCTGACCAGTATTGTTGACTCGTTATAGGAAATGGCCAGTTGTATCTATACTCAACAATCAGTTTGTCGTTGTCGTCTGAGTACATATTTGTTATACGTACTTTCAAGATATTTGGCTCCGTATAACCGAGATAGTCCTGAACCTTCACGATGTCGCCCTTTTTTATAGTTGGCATACTCTCTCCTCTATATAGACCATTATTGGGTGTCCTTTTTAGTAAGTTGGCGCATGATTTCTTCTGCATCATAAGTGCCAGCTCTGACAGCAGTTGGCTTTAAATGATACGGTCGTCCGCATTCATCACACCACCAGTACCGTTCTTCAAGTAATCCAGTCTTAAGTTCTTCCATTCGCCGTCTATGCTTTGGACAGGTAACATTCAGAAAGAATGGACTCGCATGTACTTCATAGTTACTCATTACCACTTCCCTTCTGTAGAATCTAACTTTGTGACAACCGATAATAGTACAGACGCGGTAGATAAAGCTTCCATAATTCCCATTTCTATATCGCACAACATCTTTTCATCTTCACCTTGGATACGAAGATTAATGAAATTACTGTTTTTCTCAGCAGTCACAACAACCCCGTTTGGCCATGTATGTGTGGAGCTATTCATCTTTTGACTCCTCTAAGCTTATTTCATAACAGTCCTGACACAGGTATTCACCATTAGTAAGTTCCTGAATAAATGTGCCACAATTTTCGCATTCTTCTGGTAATCCTATTGGATTTAACATAGTGTGTTCCCTTCTGTATATACGTTAGTAGTCATTATTTAGACTCCTTGTTCTTTTTATACATTTTATTTCTCCGCTGATTAATGTTTTGTTCGAGCGAGGTAGACCACTTAACGTTGCTTGGTTCATAGTCTCCGTCGTTATCAATACGATC